>Ga0207040_1123_pt1 | contig 22334 bp, 18 predicted proteins | sample Alteio_BWMinCont_72_FD_153279 | JGI IMG/M metagenome (GOLD analysis project Ga0207040, IMG submission 153279) | Enriched cells from forest soil in Barre Woods Harvard Forest LTER site, Petersham, Massachusetts, United States -... | ecosystem: Environmental > Terrestrial > Soil > Temperate forest >... | reverse complement strand
TCAAAGCGAAAGCAAAAGTTTTGAGAATTGCGGACAAACCCCTAGGAAGGAGTAATCTTTTCCCTGTCATCGATATGAGGCTGGCGGCCGGATTCAACCCGTCGGCGGCGGTTCGTCCGGGTTGGAAATCATGAATCGCTCGATTTGGTTGCGGAGGGGGATGGCGCCAGTGGCGGCCTTGAGAGCGGCGGCGGCGGCGGCGAAACGGATGCGGTCCTCGAGTGAATCACCGCGGGCCATCGCGGCGGCATAAGCGCCGTGGAACACATCACCGCATCCCGTGGTATCGACGGGGGAAATCTTGAAGGCCGGATGATGGCGGGGGCTGGCGGGAGCGGAGGTCGAGACGCTCCAACAACCTTCCTGACCGCAAGTCACGATGACGGCGGCGCGGTTAGGGTGCCAAAGGGCGAGCGCCGCCCCGGCCGCATCCGAGACCCCCGTCAACCGCCGCGCGAAGTTCTCGGAAAGGATTAAATGATCCACCAGAGCGAGCACTTCATGGAACATGGGCGAGGGGATATCCTCAAAATCAGCCACCACGGCGGCGCCGGAGGCGCGCGCCAGTCTCGCGGCCCGCAGATTCCCCGGCATTCCATAGTGATCGATGAACAGGACCCTGGCCTCGCGAATCACCTCCTCACAGGGCAATGAATCGTGAGCGCCCATGAGGCCTGGCACTTGATAGAAGATTGTCCTGCTTCCCGTATCCTGCGCCACGACAATCACCGAGTGAACCACGGCCGCCTCCGCCAGTCGCGGGGCGTCGGAGACCTCCACGCCCTCGTGGAGGAAGTTGTCGGCGACGTATTGGGAGAATTCATCCATCCCCAGACAACCCGCGAAGGCGCACCGGGCACCCGAGCGGGCGGCGGCGACCAAGGCGGTGCCCGTAAGCCCTCCACATTTTCGGGCCGTGCGATCAATGCGAACTTTGTGGTCGGGAGCCGGAGCCGAAGGCACGTAGAGAAGATCGTCCACGGCCGCGCAGCCCAGTCCGAGAACGTCGATTTTTTTGCCCGGGGCGGGGCTCATTCCTCGCCGGTCAAGCCTTCGGCTTGCAAGGCGTCGTCCACCGAGGCGCCTTCGAGAATGACCGATTTGAAGGCCCGCAAGGCTTCGGTCGGCTTGTGAGCGCCCCAAACGTTTCGACCGATCGTGGCTCCTTTGGCGCCGGCTTGAATCACCCCCGCCATGGCGCCAAGGGCTTCGCGCAGGTTTTTCGCCTTCGGTCCTCCCGCCGCGACCACCGGGACCGGGGAAGACCCGACCACTTGCTTGAAGGAGACCGGGTCGCCCGTGTAACCCACCTTGATGACATCCACCCCCGCTTCGATGCCGATGCGCGCCGCCCAGAGGATGCTTTCCGCGTCGCAGATGATCCGCGGCTTGGAACCGCTGAAATCCCGCGGATAAATGTGGGCGATGACGGGTAAATCGTAGTGTGCCGCCTGGGTCACTCCGTCCATGAGGATTTTGATAAAACGCCCTTCGTTCGGCCCGAAGATTCCGATGGCAATGGCGATGGCATCGGCGCCGAGACGGAGACACTCCTCGGGATTGGTGACGTATTCGATGACGCGGTCATCCGCGGTGAAACAACCCGATTGGACAATCAGAGGGATTTTGCCCGCGTAAGGGTGCCAGCAGTTCATGGCGGTGCCTTTGCTCATGGTGATGGCGCCGGGGAGACCGGCGGCGACATGGGCCAGGGCGGTTTGCAAATTGGCGAGGCCTCCTCCAGGGAGAAGCGGCCCGTAGCCGATGAAGTGGTCCACGGCCACCGAGCAAAGGCGCCCGCTGGGATGGGAGAAAATGCGATTGAGACGGATTTGTTTGCCAATATTCATTAGTTCATGCCATGCGTGGCTCGTGCCCGCATGAGCCCGCGCATCATGGCAGGGCCACGGTCCGGGCACAATGCGGAACTGGGGGCGCCACTCAAAAGCCGGGATGAAGTTGGGGAGCTGGCGACGTGCGCGGGGTCTAATATCCTTCCCCCAATCCTCCGTCCGGGTCCTGGGGATCGCACCAAAAATCGTTGGGGACTTTTCCTAGCGGCTTGATTCCCGGGTCGGGGAAAGGCTCGCCTCCGACGAGCGAATAGTAGTGGGCGTAGGTCATCCACTCGACATGGTTATCAAAAGCGGCCACGGTTCCGCCACCGTCGTGGCGGGCGGTCAGGCCCTGGCTGGGCGGGCTTGCGCCGTCGTTGAGAAAAAAGGGAACCCGCTCGTCGGCCTCCCAGAAGAGGTAGTTGCTTGGTTGAAAGCGGCTGGACTTGAGGGTGGTCACGCCGCCCGAGTTGCTCCAGTCAATAACGGCGCCATTGCAGATATAGCTGATGAACTTTACGCCACGCTGCTGGAAGAGCTGGGCGTAGGTGAGGGTGACGTCCGGCGGCACCGCGCTGCTGTTGGTCCTCTCCATATCCAACGGGCAGACAAACACCCGGGCGTTGTTGGCATAATGCCACAACAATCCTCGTTGAACCCCCCATGGTGAAACGTTCGGGTTGTAGGCCCATCCAATCGCGTCGGCGCTGGGGCCTCCGGCCCAATTCGGCCAGGGCACGTAATCTTTGTTGTCCGGAAAATACATGGATTCGGCGAGGATTACTTGTTTGAGGTTGCTGATGCAGACTGTGCGCAAAGCCTTGTTCTTGGCCTGATTGAGAGCGGGCAGGAGCATGGAGGCGAGGATGGCGATGATCGCGATGACCACCAGCAGCTCCACCAGGGTGAAGGCCACGGCGCACGCTAAACCGCGACGGCTCTTGCAATTGAGATTGTTGCGGTCCTTCATAAACGTCCCTTCATGCGAATGCCGCCGCAAGTCTGACGGGCCGGCACGCAGGGCTGAGGTGGGAAAAATCCTTCCCCGCCGCACAGGGCTGGCAACCGGACCTCGAATGCAAGCAGGTCTTCAATCCGGACGATAGGGCGTCCCCGGCGGAGGATCGGGGCGGGAACACTCTCAGGGTCGGGAGCGAGCGTAACCCTTTGGAGAAGATTGTCAACACTATAAGATTGACTTTTCCTCGAAGAATTTTATCCGCGATGGCGATTTGAGGTTAAGTGAGGTTGAGTGGATCGGAGCCCAGCCAAACAAGTCGGCGGTGATTCTCCAATCTTTCTGCGAACCGCCCGCCAAGCGCAGGGGTTCGGGAGTGATTTCCCGCAATTCTCCAAGGCAAAAGTTAGGATTGCCATGCGGACGGGGGTGGGTATCCTCAGCGAACCGGTGAGTTCAAATTAAGAAACGTATGAAACGGAAACTAATCACCTCTTTGATCTTCGGCGTCTTCACCTGGCTGGTTCTGAATGTGGGTTCGACCGCGGGCGCGCAACCCATAAAACTATCGGAAACTCAAATTCAATCCGTGGATTCGACCAACCTGACTTTCTCCGTGGCGGTCAAGGAAGAGAAACTCACGGTTTTCATCACCTCGGAAACCCGGCTGTTCAAGAACGGGGACCCCGCGACGACAAAAGCCCTGGTTGCCGGAGAGATGGTGAGGGGCGCCCTGCGGAAGACGGCCTCCGGCCGCGTGGAAGCGGTTCGACTCCACCTGGGCGAGCCGAAAGCGAAAGCGAAAGCGGACGCTCCCAAAAGCCCTTGAAAATTTCCGCCCGGTTTATTTTCGCCGCCAGCCTGGCAACATTTTGCCTGGCCGGCCCAGTCCGGGCGCAAACCGTGTCCAATCGTCCGGCGGGAACCCGGCGTCCCAGCATTGTCCTGATTGTAGCGGATGATCTGGGGTATGGCGACCTTGGGTGTTACGGACAGGCTCGGATCAAAACCCCGAACCTTGACAACCTCGCGGCGGAAGGGATGCGCTTCACCAGTTTCTATGCCGGCAGCACCGTCTGTGCGCCGTCCCGCGCCACCCTGATGACGGGACGCCACACCGGCCATGTCCGCATCCGGGGAAACGGTGCGGTGCCGCTGCAACCCGAGGATCGGACCTTGGCGGAAATCCTGAAGGAGTCGGGCTATCGCACGGGTGCGTTTGGCAAATGGGGTTTGGGCGAGGAGGGTTCGACCGGGGTGCCGGGAAAGCAGGGCTTCGAGGAATGGTTCGGGTTTTTGAACCAGGTCGATGCGCATAATTACTACCCTACCTTTCTCAATCGGAGCGACCTCCAGGGAACTGAACGGCGCGTGGAACTCAGGGAAAACCTGAACGGGCAAAAAGGACGTTACGCGGATGATTATTTTACGGAAGCGGGCTTGAACTTTCTTCGCGAGTATCAGCCAGCCAGATTCAACCAATACCGTCCGGTGTTTCTTTACCTTCCCTACACGATTCCGCACGCGAACGACGAGCTTGGTCAAAAAACCGGCAACGGGATGGAAGTGCCGGGCGACGCCCCCTACACGAACGAAACCTGGCCGCAGGTCGAAAAGAACAAGGCGGCGATGATCACCCGCTTGGATAAATACGTGGGGATGTTGATGGCCCAACTCAAGATGCTCAAGATCGAGTCCAACACCGTGGTGATCTTTACGAGCGACAACGGCGCCCACAAAGAAGGGGGGGTAAATCCAGGATTTTTCCAAAGCACCGGCCCGTTGCGCGGGATCAAGCGCGACCTCTACGAAGGCGGGATTCGAGTGCCGCTGATCGTGTGGTGGCCCGCGAAAATCAAAGCCGGGGCCGCGAGCGATTTGCCCCTGGCCTTCTGGGACATGCTTCCGACGTTCGCCGGCGTGGCTGGCGCGGCTCCGCCTGGCGGCATCGACGGCATCTCATTTCTCCCCACCCTGTTGGGCGAACCACAGGTTCAGCGACATGAATTCCTCTATTGGGAGTTTCATGAGAACGGGTTTAAACAGGCGGTTCGCATGGGCGATTGGAAAGCGGTGCGTTTTGGGGTGGACGGACCCTTGGAACTCTATAATTTGCGGGAGGATATTGGCGAAAAGCACGATGTCGCCGCCGGGCACCGCGAGGTGGTGGAGAAAATCGAAACCTATCTGAAAACCGCGCGAACCAGCGACCCGAACTGGCCGGTTAAAACGGCCCGACAAACTCCGAAGAAGGAGTACGATTTAAACTAATGCGAAACGCCTTCCCCAGCCTGTGCCTTGGGATCGCCGTGGTCCTGGCCGCCGTTTGCGCCTGGCTCGCCGTGGAGAAGGCGGGATTGGAGAGAACGGTGGGGAACTTGCAAGGCACCCTGCGCGAGAAGGAGACGGGGGAAGAAGCTTACCGGGCGAAAATTGAGAAACTCGCGCGACAAAAAGAGGCCTTTAAACGCCGGGCGGAAATGCTCGCGGCGGATTTAAAAACCAACCGGCTGAGTTTCACGGCGATGGCTTCCAACGCCGGGACGACCAACCGGGAGCCGGCGGCGATGGCTTTGGGTGAGAATCTGACCAAGCGGTTGCTTGACCCGGAGGCGAGGAAAAATCTGCGCGAGCAGAAAGAGGCCTTTTTGGACACTGCCTACGCGCCACTTTTCAAAACCATGAACCTTTCGCCGGAGGAAACCGGGAAGCTCAAAAACATGCTGCTCGATCAGGAAATAAAGAGTGCCGAACAGATGCTGGCGCTGGCGAAGCCGGGCCAGGATTTGGAAGCCCAGACCAACGTTTTGAAGGAGATCGTGCAAGACCAGTCCGTTTTCGATCTTAAACTCAAAGCGGTCCTCGGCGATGCGCGTTACGCGGAATATCAAGACTACAACCAAACCATTGGCCAGCGCGTCGCTTTGGACCAGTTCTCCCAGCAACTGGCGGGCGCCCAGACCTCATTGTCGGATGAACAAGGCCGGCAACTCTTGCAAATCATGGCGGATGAACAACGGGGCATGCCCGGTTTTTATAACCCCGGCGATCCGCTCGCCATCGCTGAAACCACCGGCTTGGAAGCGATGACCGACGAAAGAATGAACGACCTTTTTAGCGCGATGCAGGAAGCGGACCAACGGGTGCTCCAGCGCGCCGCCGATGTCCTCACGGCGAATCAACTGCAGGCCTTGGCCGCTTTTCTCTCGGCCGAACTTCAGTCGCAAAGTGCGCAGATGGCGCAGGCCAGGCTGCCCGCCAATCCCGCCCCGGGCGCGGGAGCGACCCCGCGCGCGCCGTGAGTTCGCCGGCGGGCCGGGCATGACCGGCGGGGGGAGTTGGAGGTTGCGTCCAAGTTTTGCATGGACATCCAACAGTTTTTGACGCAAAGGTGCGATTGAAACCACCGTGGACAACACGTTCCGGACTATTGCTTTTTTATAACATGAAAGTTGATCTGAATCGTCGTGAATTCATTCGTTCCACCGGCGCCGCCACGCTCGTCGCCGCCACTGTTCCCTCGCTTTTTGCCGCCACGGGGCCTGTTTCGACCGTGGCCTTGGTCGGCTGCGCCCATATTCACACCCCAAATTACATCGAGCTGCTGCAAGGCCGCAAAGACGTCAAGGTCAAGTTGGTCTGGGACTATAACGAGGGACGCGCGAAAGAAAGCGCGAAAGCCTTGTCCACCCAGGTCGCCAAGGATTTGGGTGAGATTTGGAATGACAAGGAGATTACCGCCGTCGTCATTTGCTCGGAGACCAACCGACATCACGACTTGATTCTGGCAGCGGCCCAGGCGGGCAAACATATCTTCGCCGAAAAACCGATGGGTATCACCGGTGACGAGAGCCGGGAGATGGCGGACGCCATTGAAAAGGCCGGCGTCCTCTTCACCACCGGGTATTTCATGCGCACTGATCCCATCCATTTGTTCCTCCGGCAAGAAATCGCCAAGGGCAGTTTCGGGACGATCACCCGTGTCCGCGGATCAAACTGCCATGCCGGATCGTTCAAAGGGTATTTCGACGGACCCTACCGTTGGATGGCCGATCCCTCGATCGCCGGAGTGGGAGCCTATGGCGATTTGGGAACGCACAAACTGGATATTCTGATGTGGCTGATTGGCGACGTCGATTCCGTCACGGCCGAAGTTAAATCCGTCACGGGCAAATATCCGGGCTGTGATGAATGCGGGGAGGGGATGATTCGGTTCAAGAACGGGGTGATCGGCACGCTGGGCGCTGGCTGGGTGGATGTCCAGGACCCGGTCCAGCTTCTTATCAGTGGGACAGAGGCCCACGCCGCCGTGGTGAACGGCAAACTCTATTACAAGAATGATAAAGTGAGAGGGGCCAACGGAACTTCGTCCTACCGGGCGCTTCCCCGGAAGTTGCCCGAACCCCTGGACCAATTCCTCGACGCAGTTGGAGGTAAAAAAGGCGGGTCTTTGGTGACGCCGCGCGAAGCCGCCGCCCGCGTCGCGGTGATGGAGGCCATGTATAAAGCCGCCCGCGCGCGCGCCTGGGTCACCGTGTAAAACAGGAGGGCGTCATTCCTGTTTCCGGCGTTTCCGCGTTCCTTGGAATTTCTCCACAATTTGGTTGCTTGTGAAATAAATCACAAGCTACCCTGTCAAAACTCGTGACAGCACGTTTTTTCACAATTCCGCGGCGTCGCTTATGGAGGTTCGCCTCTTTGCTCGCTCTAACGGTCGTCTCCCCGGCCTGCCATAAAAACGAGGTGCAGTTCTACCGCGTCGCCAAGGCCGAACCCGAGGCCGGAACGCCATCCGGAGACTCGACCGATCCGCGCATCCATTGGACGGTTCCCACCGGTTGGACGACGCTGCCTTCGAGTCAAATGCGCCTCGGCAACTTTGTCGTCGGGAGCGATGACGGTCGCAAAGTCGAAATCACGGTCGTCCCGCTCCCCGGGTCAACCGGCAGTGAGATTGATAATGTGAACCGCTGGCGCGGCCAGATCAAACTTCCACCCATCACGGCCGCCGAACTCACCGCGAAAGACCTGACCGTCGGCGGCCACCCTGCCAGACTCTACGACATGACCGGCGCCGAGCCCGATGCGAACGGCCACAAAACCCGGGTCCTGGCCGTCTCCGCGTTCGTCAATGACACCTCGTGGTTTTTCAAGCTGAGTGGGGATGAGAAACTGGCGGCGGAACAGGAGGGCGCATTCGATCAATTCCTAAAATCCATCTCCTTCGGCAACAGCGCCGCCCTCGTCCCAGTCGCTCCAACCGCCCCGCCGGAAACTCCGGCGGCTCAGTCCGTGGAGCAGGGCAATACAGGAGAGCCCCAATGGGATGTTCCCAAGGAATGGAAACCCGGCTCCCCGTCCAGCATGAGGAAAGGCAGTTTTGCGTTTTCGGATAGTGGCGGCGCGGCGGACATCTCCGTCACCGTTTTTCCCGGCGACGTCGGAGGCACTCTGAGCAATGTCAACCGGTGGCGCGGCCAGATCGGCCTTGAACCCGTGGAGGAATCGCAATTGGCGGGGTTGCTCGCACCGCTTGACGTGGCGGGGGGCAAGGCGATGTTGGTTGATATGACCGGTAAATCGCCCGAGGCCAAAAAATCGAGAATCATCGCCTGCCTGCTCCCTCGCGGAGGGAACACCTGGTTTTTCAAGATGATCGGGGACGAATCCACGGTCGCCAGCCAAAAAGCGGCTTTTCTCAAATTCGTCCAATCCACCCGCCTGCCCAATGGTTGATCACGTCGTTAAATTCTTTTGTTCCCTCCGGCTGACGGTGGTTCTGCTCACGTTGTCCATGTTTCTTGTCTTCTTCGGGACCATGGCACAGGTGGATCTCGGGCTTTACATGGCCCAACTCAAATACTTTCGCAGTTTCTTCGTCGAGTGGAACCCTCACGGAACGGGCTGGAAGATTCCCGTTTATCCCGGTGGATATTTGTTGGGCGGGCTGCTCCTGATCAATCTGATCGCCGCCCACATCAAACGATTCAAACTGTCGTGGAGCAAAGCCGGGATTTTCCTGATTCACGCCGGCATCATCATGCTGCTCCTCGGCCAGTTATCGACCGACCTCCTTTCGGTGGAAAGCCGGTTGCACCTGACGCAAAACCAAACACTTAACTACTCGGAAGCGGATCGCGACGATGAGATCGCGTTCATCAACACCACCCATCCCGACTACGACGAAGTCCTCGCCATTCCTTGCCGGGGTTTGAAGAATGACTTTGAGATCAACGATCCGCGCCTGCCTTTTGTGGCTTCGGTCAAGCGCTTTTACCCGAACTCGTTTCGGGTGATTCCGCCCACTGCGGATGCGCCGGTCCTGGCGAATCAGGGGATTGGCACCCGCGCCACGGTCGCGCCCGCGCCCGAGGTTACCGACATGGAACATCGCAACGCCCCCAGCGCGGTGATCGAACTTAAGGCGGGTGGAACCGATCTCGGCACCTGGCTGGTCTCGGATTGGTACAAGGATCAGGAGGTTCGATTCGGGACGAACACGTTCAAACTTGCGATGCGCCCGATCCGTTATTACAAGCCCTACAGCCTTCAACTTTTGAAGTTTAGATTCGATAAATACCTGGGCACCGAGACGCCGAAGAACTTTTCCAGCCGGGTCCGCATCATCAATCCCTCCACGAAAGAAGACCGGGAGGTGCTGATCTATATGAACAACCCGTTGCGTTACGCGGGCGAAACTTATTACCAGGCGAGCACTGATGAAAACGATCCGAGTGCCACTGTCTTGCAAGTCGTTCGGAACCCGGGCTGGTTGACCCCCTATTTTGCCTGTCTTCTGGTGGGAGGGGGCATGCTCTGGCAATTCCTCCATCATCTGGTCCGTTTTCTGCGTAAAACCAAAATCAGCGCCCAACCCGCGCTGGCGACCGCCGCCGCGGCGCCCGTGCGAAGGAGGAACCGATGAAAAAAAATCTGCCTTGGATTGTCACCGCGGTCTTCGCCCTCTGGATCCTTGCCACCGCCTTTCCCAACTGCAAAAAGGAAGGGTTCGATTATTATGCCTTCGGCAAACTCCCCGCCATCCTCAACGGACGGATCCAGCCGCTGGATTCCGTCATTCGCAACTCGCTCCTGATCATTCAAGGCAAGGAATCGGTGGCGCTTGACGAACATCATACCCTCTCCGCCATCGAATGGGGCTCCCGATTGATGATGAAACCGGACGAAGTCGATGACCTCAAAGTCATCCAAGTCAATCATCCCGAGGTCAAAGGAATGTTCGGCTTCCCTGACAATCAAAAGTATTTTTCGTTCAACAATATCATGACGAATCTCGGCTTGTTGCAGAATCAGGTGGACCGGGTTGTCACCAATAAAATCGAGGAGGCCCAACAAACTCCCTTCGACAAGCAGTGCCTCAAACTCTATAGCGTTTTGCATACTTATGTGGGACTGAAATGCACACTCAGGCCCGAACAATCCGACGATTTCGCCGCCGAGCTAAAGACCTATCAAGCCTTGCTGCCCTCCGGAATTGCCGCCGTCATGAACCGACAACAGGGAAAGAAGGTCAACGAGGACGATCTTGAACGATTCGCCGCCCTGGTTGAAGGGTATGACCGGATGCGCGTCTTCGGCCAGGCCCGGATCATTCCGCAGACCAGCCCCGGCCAACCTGCTGAGGAATGGGTGAATATCGGCACCAGCCTGACGGAATCGATCAAGTCGCGGGAGATTAGTCCGGTCGTCGCGCGCTATGCCTCGATGGTCAGCGCCTATCGCGCCTCGCGCCCCGACGATTTCAATCGAGCCGTCTCGGATTATTCCCAATGGCTGCGGGACAAATTTCCGGTCGCGGCCAAGAAGGGCGCGCGGGAATCCTTTTTCAACTTCCTTGAACCTTTTTACAAATGCATGGTCATTTACGTGCTGGCGGGATTGCTCGCCTGCATCGCCTGGCTGAATCTGGCGAAATGGACCTGGCTCACCCAGACCGCGTTTCGTTTGACTCAACTCGCGTTCGTGGTCCACACCTTCGGCTTGCTCATGCGGATGTTCCTTGAGGGGCGTCCGCCAGTGACCAATCTTTATTCCTCCGCCATTTTCATCGGCTGGGGCGCGGTTCTGCTGGGATTGATTCTGCATAAGGTCTATCGGGATGGGATTGGCTTGGTGGTGGCCGGGGGGATGGGCTTCACGACCCTTGTGATCGCCCACCATCTCTCCCTGGATGGTGACACCATGGAAATGCTGCGCGCCGTTCTCGACACGAACTTCTGGCTCGCGACCCACGTCGTCGCGGTCACCACCGGTTATGCCTCGACTTTCGTCGCCGGTTTCCTGGGCATTCTCTACATCCTGCGGGGGTTCTTTACCCGCACCATGTCGAGAGAGTTGAGTCAGCGCCTCGGGAAAATGATGTATGGCATCGTCTGTTTTGCCGCTTTGTTTAGCTTCGTTGGCACCGTCCTGGGCGGGATTTGGGCGGACCAATCCTGGGGCCGCTTTTGGGGATGGGACCCGAAAGAAAACGGCGCCGTCATCATCGTCATCTGGAACGCGGTGATTCTGCATGCCCGTTGGGGTGGTCTTGTGAAGGAGCGCGGCATCGCCGCGATGACGGTATTCGGAAATATGGTCACCAGCTTCTCCTGGTTCGGGGTCAACATGCTCGGCGTGGGACTGCATTCTTATGGTTTCATCGACAAGGCTTTTTACTGGCTGATGCTTTTTGATCTTAGCCAGGTGATGATCATCCTCGTGGCGCTTTTGCCGATGAGGATGTGGGGCAGTTTCCACGATGGCGGCGGCGCGTCCCCGCCCCCGCGCGATCCAGCGAAGCGCCAGGCCGCGCAACCTGTGTCCGTCGGCGCGTAATTTTCTTGGTAGCGGGCGGGGTGGCGAGACTCGTTTATTCCCTCCCGTTCGCCGCGAAATTGATTAGAGCTTCCTAACGTCAGCTGCTACGCGAAATCGGAGGCTAAAGCTCTGGTAGGAGCCGAAGTAATGAGAATCAGAGGCGCAAAGAGCAGCGGCATCATGCCAATGAACTCAATCCTGGCAACCAGCCCCGTCGCCCACCCCTCTGGTAGCAGCCGAGGTCACAAGGCTCTAAAATTTCGGCGGGTTTGGCTCGAATCTGCAAGCCGCTCATAACCAACGGGTTACGCACCCGTTCATTGGCGGCTCATTTATCTCCTCCTTGCGCGACCAACTTGATCAGCGACTCAGCGCTTAGCCTTCTCCGCGGAAGGGCAATGACGAAGTTCCTTGCGCGTCCGGACCTTCCCAGACCCAACCAAACTCCCACGAACGCTCCTGCCTCCGGTCGGTTCACCACAGGATCCGCCCCGGCCAAGCTTTTCGCCAGTTCATCCACCCGAAAACGAAACCGCTGGACCGCGATTCGACGCAGCCCAAAACGGACGCTCAGCGGCGCGGCTTCATATCGAGCCAAATCGCTTACCCAATTCGGTTCCAGTCCGCCCTGCGCGTCCTTGGTCGCGAGGAAAGTCGCGAATCGGATCGCGTCCGCGACCGGCCGGTTCGTGGCGGGGGGCAGGGGCGACTCCGCATATCGCATAAACAATCCCGCGAAATCGCGGCCCAACGCTCTTCCGGTCAAGGGTAAATACGACGACGCTTCGCTCAACCTCTTCCTGTGCAAAGAACGGGCAAAATATCCTATCTCCTCGAAGCCGGAATCTGCTAAAGCGCGCGCGGTGTCCGCCGCCAGGCCGTGCTCGGCTCCCACTGGGACGGGATTCTCACCAAACCGGTCCCGGAACGCGGCATCGGTATAGCAACGAGCCAGAACGCGCTGCAAAGCCGCCAGTCTGGTCGATTCGTCCCCAATCTCCGCTTCAACTGCCGGCTTATATGGAAGAGGGTTCATCTCCATCCGCGTTACATTTCACATAGTTGGAGTGTTTCCCGAGCAGCGCCAAAGAATCTCGCGGGCTCTCCCGACCTCGCCGGCCAGCTCCCCGAACGGAGGCAGATTGTCATCGCGTTCCAGGATCACCCCTTTGACAGGCGCGCGCTTCACGACTTCCTCGAGGAGTTGCCAAACTTCAGGCGGGGTCGGCTCGGAATGGCTGTCGATCATCCGTCCGCCGACCTCGTGTCCGCCCACAAAATGCAGTTGCACCACTTTCTCCATTGGGATGGCGTCGAGAAATTCGATCGGATCATACCGGTGATTCACCGAGTTCGCGTGCAGATTCGTGACATCCAGTAACAATCCGCAGCCGGTGCGCCCGATGACTTCGCTTAAGAATTGCGCCTCGTTCATTTCCGCGTCCGGCATAGTGACGTTGAAGGTTATGTTTTCAAGAATCAACCGTGGTCCGATTCTATCCCGGACTTCGGCGATATTGCGGCACAGGGATCGAATCGCCGCTCGCGTGAAAGGCATCGGCGTCAAATGCCCGATCTCGAGTCCGCCCGCCCGGGTAAACGCGATATGCTCGCTCCACCAGGGCGGCTGCAAACGGTTCACCAGCCGGCTGAACTTCCCGACATATCCCTGGTCCAAACCCTCGGCGCTTCCCAAGGAGAGGTTCAAGCCGTGGGGAATCAGCACGAAATGCTCGGCCAACAATTCGAGCTCCAATTCCTTCGCCGTCGTGGTGTCAAAAAAGTGATCGGCGGTTATTTCGAGAAAATCGACCTTGCTTTGATTCAAAAACAACTGACCGCGAAACGGCTCGCGGAATCCGATCCCGGCCCCGAGAACCGGTAACTCCCTGATCCATCCGTGTCCAGATGATAGCGCCTTGGAAGCTTGTGGAATCATCATCTCGTCAGCCTCCTCCGCAACCGCCACAACCTCCGCCTCCGCAGCCTCCGCCTCCGCCGCAACTGCCGCCCCCGCCGCCCGAACCACAACTCGAGCCGCCATGCGCGCCACAACTTGTCAACCAATTGCTCGAGCCGCAACTTGAGCCGCAGCTTGAGCCGCATCCGTTTGCGACCGGACGGGACGCCCTGCCGAATACATGGCTATAGCCGGCGTAGGCCGTTTCAGCGAGAACTCCCGCACCGAAGAGCCCCGCCAAGAGCAGAAGATTAGTGTGGTCGGTCGCGGTGCCAGAGCCGGCTTTGGCCCCGGCCTTCAAGCCGCTGAACGCGGTACGCAACCGCGCGAGATAGGCGCGGCCGCGCGAACTCACCCTGGGCAGGGCTTTTCGACACAGATAAATCAGGAACAAAACCGCAACGACGCCCATCAAAATAAGAAAACCGACATTGTGTTTCCCGCGCGACAGAGCCACCACCAGTTTGTAGCCGCCCAATCCAAGCATGACGCTCCCGGCCAGGATCCCCGCCTTCCATCTTGCGCGGAGCGCGTTCGCGGACTGGAGAAAGGATTCTTGCCGCAATTGCGTCTCGAAACTTTCGCAGAGTTCCTGCATTCGGGTCGGCAGCCGCGTCGCAAACAAGTCCCTGGCCTTTATTCCCGCGCCTAGTTCATCGAAGCAATCGCGCCGGATTGCGTCCAGATACCGCAAGTCCGGGGTGCTTGAATTCCGAACGATCTTGTCCCCCTCCGTGGCGAGATAACCGCGCTGAATCAATTCGAGGATCAGCAGCCGCAAGACCTCGTTGCGGCCTCCACGGAGATAGGCCACCTCGTAGGGATCGAGCTCATCCGGCACGGCGGGGCTGCCGAACCCGCCGCTCGTGTCCAAGGCTCTGAGGACGATCCAGCAAGCGACCAACACTCCGGCAATGACCAAGGCATAGAACCAAAGAAACTCGCCGCCCCTCATGTCCGCGATGAAATTGTGTTCGAGCATGTGCATCGTTTTTCTTCTTTCTTAAAGGGTTTGCACCAACCTTTCCGTGCCATCAACCGTTTGCATGAATTCGCCGTACACTTTCTTCAGTGCCACGGAGTCCGGGGCCGGAGCCCCTGTTTTTAGGCTGATGAGCGTCCGCAAGGCCGCCACCTCCAGTCCCAGCCGCGCGGCCTCGTCCATGATCTCGGCTTTCGTTTTCGGTTCCGCGCCGGTGCGCAATTCCAGCACGACCGCCAGATCGCGCAAGAACGGGGAGACCAAGTCAAGCAAGGCGCGTTCGAGCAACTCGGGGCGGCGCGCCTGTTTCAGGTACAACTGACGGAGCCGCATTTGGAGATTTTGGATTTGTCGCGCGCACTGGCGCTTGAGCCGTTCCCGGGTGAACTCCAAGGCGCCCAGCATATCGCGACCGCAAATCAACCGGTGCCGGCGTTGGATGTCCCGGAATTTGGTGGGGAAAAGATCGGCGGAGGTGGCGAGGTCCGATTCGTCGAGAATCATCAAGGCCAGGTCCATCTCCCGTTTCGCCTGCTCCAGCAGGGGAAGGACGAGGTCCAACAACCCGACCGGGACCTCGCGGAACACCGCCATGACATTCACATCGCTGGTCCGGGGCGAGTACTCCCCGCGAGCCAATCCTCCGTAGAGCACCAGGGAGACGAGCCTTCCATCGGCGGCGGCATCCAATTGTAAGGCGAATCGTTGCAAGCCTTCCCGGATTTCCTCCGGCAGACCGTCGAGGGTGGATGATGGAGGAGCGCTTTCTTTCATGCCGTTGGTTTGGGGCTAGGTTGTTTGCTGAGTCTCACGGTAATACCAATACGCGATACACGAAAACCCGGCGATTACAATCCGCGCCGCCCTTTGGAACTGGTCGGGATCTCCCCCGCCTTCCCCCGCTTAACTCGACCGTCTGGACAAACGTTTCTCCTCGGTTATTTCAGGCTTCCCCTGGGCCGGAGGGATGCGTTAGGGTCAACAAATTCCTAAAGAAATCCCGCGATCATGAGAAAAATGCATCCGTCCGGCGGCGCTCGAGCGCCCGCACGTCAAGGTTTTGCCTTGCCCGATCTTCTCGTTATTGTGGTGGCGGTGGCCATCGTGGCCTGTTTTTTGTTGCTCGGTCTCTCGCTCTCGCGGCAGAAGGGGAAAACTTCAACATGCGTGAACAATGCCAGGCAGTTGATGGTCGCTTGGAACCTCTACGCGCATGATCACGAGGATCAATGCGTCAACAATTACGGGCCCGGACAGGTTTTGGAGGAAATCCGGTCGGGAAAACTCCGGAATTGGGCGAATAACGAGATGACTTGGGCAGCCTCGAGATCCCTCAAAGATCAAAGCAATACCAACGTTGATTGGCTGAAGAACGGCATCCTGCACCCCTACACCCAGGGCGCGGTCAGCCTTTTTAAATGTCCGGCCGATATTTTTGTCTCCGACCGACAGAGGGCCAAGGGATGGACGGCGCGTTTGCGCAGCATTTCGATGAACGTCTATCTCGGCCCGGAATCGGAGGCGCGCGTCGAGAAAGCCACGACGCGGAACCGATTCGATGTCGCCTATACTCAATTCCGGAAAGTCCTCAGCATTCCCCAGCCGGCGATGACTTTTGTGACGATTGATGAAAATCCGAACAGCATTAACGATGGCTGGTATTTGAACACCAGGGGAAGCGCCAAAGGCTGGAACGATGTGCCGGCCTCGTCCCACAACGGGGCGGGCGTGATTTCTTTCGCCGACGGCCATGCCGAGATGCACCATTGGACCGGCGGCTGGATCAACGATCCCATCATCAAAACCATCCCGAACAAGGCCTATCGGAGCGACGCCGTCGTTTTTGGAAATGACACGGCCAGCCATCAAGATTTTGACTGGCTCTGGGCGCGGACCAGCGTGCCGTTCAATCCGCGAGCGCAATAGGAAACGGACTTTCCTGCCGCCTTGCCGATGCCGGGGGGGTACCCGTATATTCGTGCGCGATGAACAACGCTCCTTACGATGTAATCATCATCGGCGGCGGACCCGGTGGATGCAGCGCGGCGACCTTCCTCGCCCGCGCGGGCAAACGGGTTCTCGCCCTGGAAAAGGAATTTTTCCCCCGCTTTCATATCGGAGAGTCGTTGCTGCCCTGCAACCAGACGATTTTCCGGGAGATGGGGGTCCTGCCTTTGCTTGAGAAAGCGGGTTTTCCAAGAAAACACGGGGCGCAGTTCGTTTTGGGCAACGGCACTCTCGGCACCCGTTTTGTCTTCCGCGACGGACGGTTCAACCGTGAGCCGGAGACGTTCCAGGTTGAACGCGCCAAACTCGACCACCTTTTGCTCCAGCACGCCCGCGCTTGCGGGGCGGATGTGAGGGAAGGCTGGATCGTGGAGAAGTTTTCATCCAATGAAGCGGCGGTGATGGTTAGTACCCGCGGGCCGGACGGGCAAACCCACGAATTTAGCGCAAAGTATTTGATCGACGCCAGCGGACGCGGGAACGTGACCGGAAACCAGGAGGGAATCCGGGAGATTCATCCGCGATGGAAAAAGTTGGCGGTGTTTGGCCATTTCACCGGCGTCAAGCTCGATCCGGGCGAGGCGGGCGGCGACACCGTCATCGTCCGGCTCGAGAACAAATGGTTTTGGATCATTCCCATCTCGGCGGAAAAAACGAGCGTGGGGCTGGTGATCGACAAGGAGGAGTTTATCCGGGCGGGCGGCGAGCCCGGCACGATTTTTCAGCAGTGGGTCGAATCGAGCCCGGTGGTCAGACGGCGCATGGAAGGCGCGCAGCTTGTGGGGACGATGCAAACCACGAGCGACTTCAGTTATCATAACCGAAGGCTGGCGGGTCATCGGTTATTGAGGGTCGGAGATGCGGCGGGTTTCATGGACCCGATCTTCTCCGCCGGGGTTTTTCTGGCGACTTGGTCGGGCAAAATCGCGGCCGAGACCGTCATCGAGGCCCAAGCTCGCGGGGAAAGCGGCGGGCGGCGGTTCGCTCACTACGAGAAGCGGGTGAAACGCGGTTTGGAGTTTTACTGGAGGGTGGTGGAAAGTTATTACACCACCCCCTTTATGGAGCTGTTTTTGCAACCGCGAAAACATTACGACCTGCCGTCCGCCGTCATCGCGGTTCTCGCCGGGGACGTCGAGATGTGCTGGGCCTTGCGCTGGCGGTTGGAATATTTCTTTTTCCTTGTCCGGTTGCAAGCCCGGTGGCCGCTGGTGCCTCGACTCACCTTCGCCCCGGTCGGCGACAACCAGCCTCTGGCGCGAGTTACCACCGCAAGATTTTGAAACCGCGCGCTGGTTTGAGTTATCCGCGTTCCGACGAACCGCAGGTCCAACCCGAAACGGCGGCGGGACGATTGTCGCCGCTTTTGCTCGGGCTGGCCCTGGTCCTGGAGTTGATTTTGGCGGTCTCCTGCCGCACCGCGTCGCCCCTTCCGCCGGTTGATTTCTCCGCGCCGGGCTGGCGGGTGCTCCAAGGGCAAGCCGTGTGGAAACCGGACAAAAGCCGGGCCGAATTAGCCGGTGAACTTATGGTGGCGACAAATAAAAGCGGAGACTATTTTGTGCAATTCTCGAAAATTCCATTTCCGATGGCGGTGGCACAAAGGGTGACAGGGGGATGGAGAATCGAATTTGGCCATGGCGAATATGCGCGCGCGGGAAGCGGCCCGCCTCCCGAACGATTCGTCTGGTTTGAACTGCCGCGAATGCTCGCGGGAGAGTCGCCCGGTCCCAATTGGGAGTACGCGCGCAAGCCGGAGGACCGTTGGAGACTGGAAAACCGACGCACTGGCGAAAGTCTGGAAGGGTTCCTGTCCCCGTGAAGCCGGGAGCGCGGAGATGGTGGTGGCTCTTGTTGGTCGTGCCGCTGATCGCAGGGTTTTGCCGCTTGCGCTTCGACGTCGAGGTGCTGGATCTGCTGCCGGACAGTCTCCCGAGCGTCCACGGACTGAAGGTCTATCAAAAACACTTTGGCAATGCTGACGAACTGATTATCACCGTCAAAACTCCGACGGCGGGCACGAGCGAGACGCTGGCGCAATCGATTGCCCGGAGTCTTGTTCTATCCACGAATCTGGTTGCCGAAGCGATCTGGCAGGCGCCCTGGCTGGCGCACCCGGAACAAACCAGCGAGTTGATGGCGCATCTTTGGTTGAACCAACCCCCGGAGGTTTTCCAGAAGCTTGCGCAACGGCTTTCTCCGACGAATCTGCCAACCGTGCTCGAGGCGACTCGGGAGCAGCTTGCGACCACGTTATCTCCGACGGACATCGCGCAACTGAGCTATGACCCGTTTGGGCTGACGCGGCTACCCGAAAACGCCATCGGCTCCGCCCCCAACTTTGCCCGGGGTGGAGACATCTTCGCCTCAGCTGACGGCACTTTCCGCCTCATTTTTGTCAAGGCACGGGGCGAACTTCCCGGGTACCGCGAGTGTGGCGAATGGCTCGCGCAAGTGAAGTCCCTGGTCGAGGAAACCTTGTCGAAAGCGGGACCGGCGAAAAGCACCCGGATCGGTTACACGGGACGTCCGGCCTTTGTGGCGGAAATCTCGGCCAGCATGCGGCGGGACATCATTCAATCGGTGGGCGGCACTTCGATCATCATCGGTTTTTTATTTTGGCTGGCGCACCGGCGCTGGAAACCGATGTTGTGGCTGTTGACGTTGCTCGCTTTAATTTTGGCGGGGACCCTCGGGTTGGGCGGATTGATCTTTGGCACCATCAGTGTAATCAGCATGGGTTTCGCCGCGATCCTCCTGGGATTGGCGGTGGATTACGCGGTGGTGCATTACCAAGAGGCCCTGGCGCATCCGGATTTATCGGTTCCGGAAGTGAGGCGAACGATTGCGCCGAGCATTTTCTGGGCGGCGATGACAACCATTACGGCATTCATGACCTTGAACCTGGGCGGACTGCCCGGTTTGGCGCAACTCGGCTCCCTCGTGGCGGTGGGCGTCGCGCTCTCGGCGTTGGTGATGATTTTCGCCTATCTGCCCCCACTCTTTCCCGAACGAAGGAAGCCGCGAGCGGTGCCCTCGGGGCCGGCTTCAGGAAAAGTCGGAGTCGTCCCGTTGAGTCGCGGCCGCGCCAGCATGGTGTTCGGGCTGACCACGCTTCTGGTCCTGAGTTGCGCCGGAGCGCTTATTTCCGGCCTCCCGAGCTTGGACAATTCAGCGGACGCCTTGAAGCCGCGAGAGAGCCAGGCCTATTCCACTTTGGATGCGATAAAAAGCAATCTGGGGCAAAAGCGCGAGCCGCTTTGGCTCGTGGTAAACGGAACTGATGAGACTACCGTCGCCCGACGATTGGAAGCGGTCGAACCGGTGCTCAATGAGGCGGTCTCGAATCAGGTCCTTGCCGGTTTCACTCTTCCGACTGCAATTTGGCCAAGGCCGGAGTTTCAATCGGCCAATCGCGCGACCGCGCGGCTGCTGGTTGCGGAACGCGGAGCGATGCGCACGGCAGCCTTGACAAACGGTTTTTCCGAGGAGGCTCTTGGTTTGGCTGGCGGCATTTTAGACACGTGGGAACGAGCCGCCAAAATGACGAACGTTTTCTGGCCGGACAATACGTTGAGCCGGTGGATTTTCGAACGATTGGCCTCGCATGAGGGTGGGACTTTTTATGCGGCGGGATTCCTTTATCCCTCGACGAACAACGCCGCGAGTGGCGCGACCTTCGCCGCGATTCAATCCCGCCTTCCGCCAGAAGTCTGGCTCTCAGGGTGGGACCTGCTCGGCGAGACACTCCTTGGGGTGGTGAAAGGCAATTTGTGGAAACTGGTCCTCCCCATGGCGGGCTTGGTCCTTCTCTCTCTCTGGCTGGCCTTTGGACGAATTCAGGAAGTCGCCCTCAGCCTGGGAATCCTGGTGCTGAGCGGACTCGGTCTTTTGGCCGTCATGAATTTGATGGGCTGGTCGTGGAATTTGCTGAATCTCATGGCCCTCCCTTTGATTTTAGGGACCGGGGTCGATTACAGCATCTTCATGCAACTCGCCTTGCGGCGTTACCACGGGAATTTGCGTTTGGCTCATAGCTCGGTGGGGCGCGCGTTGCTCTTGTGCGGCGGGACGGCGGTGAGCGGCTTTGGTTCGCTCGGTCTCTCGAGTAACGCCGGAATGGCCAGTCTCGGGCAGGTCTGCGCGATTGGCATTGGAGCCAACATGCTGGCCTCGGTATTTTTGCTTCCCGTGTGGTGGAAGTCCCTGCGAAGGGACGACGAAATGGGCCGGCCCGAATCTGGAAAAGCGCCATCATCGCTTTACCGGGCATGGCCCTGGCGCCTGGGTCTCGCCGCCGCCAGATCGCTCCCCGCGCCGGTGCTTGAGAGAATCGCCAGATGTTGTGGACGGATTTATTGGCGATTGGCCGGGAATCGACGGGAGGTGGTGGTGGAAAACCTTTTGCCGGTGCTGGGTGGAGATCGCGGAGCGGCGGAAAGCGCGGCGCGAGAACTCTTCGAGGAATTCGCCCTCAAACTGGCTCGTCTTTGGCGGCATGAGAGCGGGGCGGGTCTGGACGGCTCTCTTTCCGGTTGGATTGGGTGGGAACGTTTTGCGGCGGCCCAGGCGCGGCACCGGGGAGTGTTGCTGGTGACGCCACATCTCGGCGATTGGGAACTGGGCGGGGTGTTTATGGCGCGAAAGGGAATTAAACTCCTTGTGTTGACGCAACCGGAGCCCGACCCGCGCTTGACGGAGCTTCGCCGCGTCTCCCGCGCGCGGTGGGGCATCGAGACCTTGGTGGTGGGGACGGACCCATTCGCTTTTGTGGAAATTATTAAGCGATTGCAGGACGGCGCGACGGTCGCGCTGTTGGTTGACCGCCCGCCGACTACAACGGCGGTGACCGTCGAGATGTTTGGGAAACCCTTTCAGGCTTCCGTCGCTCCGGCGGAATTGGCGAGGGCTTCGGGATGCGCGCTGCTGCCGGTCTTCGTCGCCCGCGGGTCGGATGGTTACAGCGCCCGCGTTCTGCCGGAGATTGCCTACGACCGCGCGGCGCTCGGAAACCGGCCCGCCCGCATTCGACTGACCCAGGAAATCGTCCGCGCGCTGGAGCCCTTTATCCAACAGCACGCAAAGCAATGGTACCACTTCGTCCCGATTTGGACCGAGCGCGAGTGAAGTTGTCACGAGGATGAGAATCTAATAGGATGTTCTGATGAAAGCCTTGCGATGTTTTCTTTTGGCACTCGGGTTGTTGCATTTTGGGTGCGAGGCCGGGGGTGCCGACACGAATGGCGTGATCAACGCCTGGCTCGGGGCGCAAAAGGGGCTGCGGACCTGGACGGCGGACTTCACCCAGACCAGAAAACTGAAAACGTTGACCCAACCTCTGGTCGCGCCCGGTCATCTTTGGTTCGCAATCCCAAACCGGTTTCGCTGGGAACTGGGCGTCCCGGCGAAGACGATTGCCATTCGGGAGAACGATCAAATGTATGTGATTTACCCGGGGCTTAAACGAGCTGAGCGGTATCCGCTGGGGCCGCGCGCACCCGGAGAATGGCGCGAGGCCATCGCGCTTCTTGAAGCCGGGTTTCCGCACGACCGCAAGGAACTCGACCAGCGCTTCCAGATCCTGGCCCTCGAAGAAAGCAACGGCGCGTGGGAGATTACGCTCCAGCCGTCGAGCGCCTTCGCCCGGCGGATGATGTCGGAAATCCACGTGGGTTTGAACACGAATGATTTCACTCTGCGGAGCACGGAATTGGTATTCATCGACGGCTCGCGCATGCGAACCGATTTTCGAAACGGGCGGATAAACTCGGG
>Ga0207040_1122_pt1 | contig 22400 bp, 21 predicted proteins | sample Alteio_BWMinCont_72_FD_153279 | JGI IMG/M metagenome (GOLD analysis project Ga0207040, IMG submission 153279) | Enriched cells from forest soil in Barre Woods Harvard Forest LTER site, Petersham, Massachusetts, United States -... | ecosystem: Environmental > Terrestrial > Soil > Temperate forest >... | reverse complement strand
CCAATCTCAGGTTAATCGTCGACGGGGCGTACGCGTGCTGCTCGAGTGCGATTCGGTACCGTGTGCCCACGGTCCTGTTGAAGGCTAGCCTGGGCTCCGAACAGTAGCAGTCGATGAATTCACGAATGGCATGGTCCGTACGAGCGCTTTGAACTCGAAGACGTGAGACTGTTCAAGACCGCAGATATCGATTGTTCTGGATCGGGTCATTTGAGGACCGTTTTGGGGACTCGTTTGCGTTTGCTCTTCGCCACTGGAAGCGGCCTCCGCTGCCGCGGCGAAAAGCATGATCCTGTCCCCGATCTTCTAAACCTTAGCGCGTCTGCCGGTAGCTATCTTGCTTTTTGCGCGGAAGTTCCTATCGGTGAGTGCTTGGTCTGACTGCGCTAGGTGCGCTAGGTGTGCCTCATTGACATCTATACAAAGATATCTATATAAAGATATCTAAATATGGCAAAGACCGATGCTCTCCAAGGTTCGCTAGATTTGCTCGTGCTCAAGATATTGTCGCGGCGCCCGCGACTTCACGGATACGCGATCATGGCTGCCATCGCCAATACATCCGGCGAAGTGCTGCGCGCAGAGGAAGGCTCGCTTTACCCAGCGTTGTATCGGATGGAGGAGGCGGGCTTGATTCGCGCGGAGTGGATCAAAAAGGATTCTGGCCGCCGCGCCCGCGTCTACGAATTGACCGCCGCAGGCAAAAAGCAACTGGGCGTGGAAGAGTCGCGCTGGGAGTCAGTCAGTTTCGCAATCAATCGGGTTCTCCGGGAGGCATGACATTGTCTTTGTGGTCGCGTATCTCGAATGCCGTGCGCGGTGAGCGCTTGAATCGCGAGATCGAGGAAGAGTTGCAGTCCCATATTGACGAAGCCATTGCCTCAGGTCGTGATCCCAAGGAAGCGCACCGTGCATTCGGCTCCGCGCTGCGTGCCCGCGAGGCGAGCCACAGCATTCGTGCTGCCGGATGGCTTGAATCGCTTCTCGCCGATGTAAGTTTCGGCTGGCGGCAGCTCTGCCGCAACAAGGTCACGTCCTTTGCCGCTGTGCTTTCACTCGCCCTCGGCATCGGCTCCTGTGTCGCCGCCTTCCGTCTTATCGACGCCCTGCTCTGGCGTCCGCTCCCCATTTCCAATTCCAGCAACCTCTACGTCCTCTACCGCAAGATGACCGGCTTCGAGGGCAAGCCTGTCGAGGACGGCCACTGGGCCACGCCGGACTTCAAGCTCATGCGCGATGCCGTCAAGGACCAGGCCGACCTCATCGCCATCAGCGACGCCGACCGCACGGATATCACCTGGTCCACCGACGACGACATGGAGAAGGCCCACGTCGTTTATGTCTCCGGCAACATGTTCCCGCTCTTCGGCCTTGAGCCCGCGCTCGGCCGCCTGCTCGCGCCCGCCGATGACCGCGCCCCCGGTGCCAGTGCCTATGCGGTCCTCTCCTGGGACTACTGGAATCACCGCTTCGGCCGCGATCCCCATGTCCTCGGCCGCTCGCTCCACATCGGCGACCAGACCTTCCAAATCATCGGCGCCGGCCCTCGCGATTTCACCGGAACCGAAAAGGGAACGGTCACCGACATCTTTCTGTCCCTCAGCATGAACAGCTTCGCCAACCAGGACAGCATCGACTGGCACCTGACCTTTCTGATGTTAAAACCCGGCGTCAACCCGGCCACCGCCGTCGAGCCGCTCCGCCAGCATCTCTCCGCCGTCAACCGCGCTTTCGAGGCCGAGTGCTCCAAGTGCTTTCGCGGCGCGACCCAGACGGACATCGACCGCTTTCTCAACCAGAAGCTTGTCTTCTATCCCGCCGGCGCCGGCATCTCCGAGCTCCAGAAGGACTATCGCCGATACCTCGGCGTCCTCTGTCTCCTGGCCGCTCTCGTCCTGCTCATCGCCTGCGCGAACGTCGCTAACATGATGACCGCCCAGGCCGCCGCCCGCGCCCAGGAGATGGCTCTCCGAATCTCGATCGGCGCCGGCCGTCGTCGCCTCGTCCAGCTCATCCTCGTCCAGAGCGCACTGCTCGCCCTCCTGGCTTCCGTCCTTGGCGCATTCTTTGCGGCGTGGTCGGGGCCCTTTGTGCTCAGCCTCGTCAATCCGCCCGACAACCCTGCGCGCCTCGCCCTTCCCGCCGACTGGCGTGTTCTTTTCTTCGGCTTCGGGCTCATTATCCTCGTCGTTCTATTGCTTGGTTTGCTTCCTGCTCTCCGTGCCTCTGCCGTCCGACCCGTCGCCGCGCTCAAGGGTGGTGAAGATCCGCACTCGCCGCGCCGTCTCATGCGTGGAGCCATCGCTCTTCAGGTAGCCTTCTGTTTCCTCGTCCTCTTTTTGTCTTCGCTCTTCGTCGCATCCTTCCAGCGCCTGCAAAACCGCCCCCTCGGTTTCTCCACCGACCGTCTGCTCCTGCTCGAAACCGTTGCCGGAAAGGGCCAACTCCCCGTCGTCTGGAATCAAACTGCCGAGGCGCTCCGTGCCGTTCCCGGCGTCAACTCGGTCGCCATCTCGCGCTGGCCACTTCTCGGGCGCATCCAGATAAACAGCGACATCTTCGTCAACGGCGCGCCTCCCAGTCCGACTCCCGCCTTTTTCCTGAACGTTTCACCGGACTGGCTCTCGACGATGAAGATCCCTTTGGTTTCCGGGCGCGACTTTCGCCCTGAAGACACCTCGCCGGGAGCCGCCATCGTCAACGAAACCTTCGTCATGACCTTCTTCCCCGGCCAGGACCCCATCGGCCGCTCCTTTGAACGCGGTGCGAATCAGCCCCTCAACAAGGTCGTCGGCGTCATCCCCGACGTCCCTTACCACGACCTGCGCGAGCCCACCCGCGCCGTCTTCTACGTCCCCTTCGCCGAAATCAACGACAAATCCGCCCCCAGGGTCGTCGACTTCGCCACCTTCACCATTCACACCGCCCAGAACCCGCTCGCCCTCGCCGGCTCCTGCCGCCAACTCATCGCGCAGAGCCACAACGGCCTTCGCGTTTCCAACATCACCACGCAGCTCGATCTTGTCCGCGACCGGACCATTCGCGAGCGTCTGATCGCCATGCTCGCCGTTTTCTTTGCCGCCGTGGCGCTGCTCCTCGCCGGCATCGGACTCTACGCTGTCCTCAACTACTCCGTCCTGCAACGCCGCCGCGAGATCGGTATCCGCATGGCGATTGGCTCGACTCGGGCTGGCATCGTGCGCATTGTGACTCTCGATGTCTTCCAGATGATCGCGCTGGGAGGCTGCGCGGGCGTCGCGCTCGGATTCGTCGCGGCGCGCTATGTTGAGTCGCTTTTCTACCAGGTCAAAGCAACCGACGCGGATATGATCGCTTTGCCGACGTGTGCCATGCTGCTCAGTGCGCTCGTTGCCACACTGCCTGCCGTGCTTCGCGCGCTGCGCACAGACCCCACCGAAATTCTGCGTAGCCAGTGAGCGACGAGTCCTGTTGATCACGAATTTGTAGATGGTGATCGATTTTGCCATGCATCGGGTTCGTTTGATGGCAAATCGCCAATGCGCTCACCAAGCCCGGATTTGTAACGGGAAGTTGGCAAGTGTTTACGAACGAGTTTGTTTCACCTGGACGAAAAATCGGCACCTAGGGAAATTCCCGCAAAAACCGATTGCAGGCTTGCCCACTCAGTTGGGAATGATGAAGGACGTTTGCTTCCATGATCCCGATTCGACTTTCGAGGGGGTTGAGCTTCGAAGCCTGAGGACCATTTTTAGGGTAATGTATCGTGAGTACAAGACTGTGGAGGCGGCTAAAAGGAGCTGCTTCCTATGCCCCGCAAAAACCAGCCCGAATCTGTCGGTCTTTCGATCTTTCTGCGACCCTAACCATCCCTGAACTGGGACAATCCAAGGCGGCGGTCCTCAATGCGCTGAAAGGTTCTAGGCGCTCCCGTCACGGAGTCTTGGCGATAGCGTCCCTTATCATTCCCTATTAATAAATGGCTTGGCAATCCCTCAATAGGTTTTCCTAGGTTTCCTGTCTTTTCTCCACATCGATCTCCCCACACATCCCTGGACCCTGCCGCGTTTGTGAGGACTCGTCTCGCCGAGCTTGCGAAAAGACGAAGCGCGCCTATTACAGTCATCGCGCTTTCACCACCTGTGCCGTTTCATCTTGGGAAAGTGAAGAGCTCGACGAGCGCCCTCACGCGCTCTTTCCGACGGCTGGGCGGAAATCGCTTGGTTCTTGATACCATGGAGGCTCGCCCAAAACAATTCCGATAGAACTTCTGACTTCGAGCTCTGCCCCTGAAACAACTCCAGGAGTTGGGAAAACGCGAATCGCAGCTCCGGACGAGTAGCCGCGTCACCGAATGGTACGCTCAGGCTGAGCAAAAACATCACTTCATACAGCGCGGGTGAAGACGCGGCGAACTCCAGATATGCGGCCGCGACCGATGCGACCGCATTTCCACGCTTCACCCGTTTCCGTGCCTTCTCCAAAGCCAGGCCCAACTCCTGGAATCCCTCGATAGCAACCGCGGCGAGAATCCCTTCGCGGCTTCCAAAATGAGCGTACAGGACGGGTTGGCTGTATGAAATTTCGTCGGATAGCCGCCGAACGGTTACGTTGGACCACCCTTCAATCTCCGCGATTCGTCGTGCGGCACTGATAATCTGTGCCCGGCGGGCCTGCTTGTCGCGCAGTTTTCGTTCCGCAATTCGGTTAGCTGCCCGCGTCGTTGCCATTGATAGGAAGTATAGCACCGCTAGAATCAATGCTTGGCGGACGGTGAAACTTTTTCCGAGCGCTTTGCATCAAATATAGCGCTGCTATATTTTATAACAATGAGACAAGTTATGCACAACGCTATCCCGCTTTCTCTGGCTGCTCTTATGGCTGTGGCGATCATTGTTATCGGTTGTTTCTACCTGGTATCTCCTGAACGAATGACAGGATCATTTGGTCTTAAGCCGCCTGCATCCGATGCTGACACTCGTGCCTGGCTACGTCTTAAAGGAATTCGGGACGTCGTATCTGGATTGGTTGTGCTGACAATGATGGCGACCACGGACACGCGGTCGGTAGGCATAGCTCTACTCGTTGAAGCCATCGTCCCTCTTGGCGACATGTCAATCGTTCTGGGGTCGGACGGGTCGAAGTCGCGAGCGTTCTCAATTCATGGCGTAACCTGCGCGGTGATGCTGGTCGTCGGCCTCTTGTTGATCCATGCCATTTGAGAGAAATGCCTCTGACCGTTCTAGTCGACCGTGACGGTCGGATCGCGTTCAGCCGTGCTGGAGTTGTCGATCCATTGGGTTTTCGAAGCCGACATCAACGCGCTCCTCGCCGAATAGCTGAGCGTTCAGCTTATTTTGCCCACAGGTGCGAATTCGTCCCGATAACTCGTCTAGTGTCCGCCTAAGTAAGTGGATAAATCGAATTTGAAAGCAAGAATCGGAGTGCCGTCGCTGACGTATCTGGCTAAGGTTGAGATGTGGGACCCGAAGCAGCTTGCAATGACTATACAAATACAAAACGAGAAGCTCGCCGCTGAGATAACCAGCGATCCACGCTGGCAGTCGATTGTGGCTCGTGACAAAGAATCTGACGGTAAGTTCTTCTATGCAGTGAAGAGCACAGGAGTATATTGCCGTCCGTCTTGCGGCGCACGTCTAGCGCGTCCGGAGAATGTGCAGTTCTTTACGACGACGGAAGCAGCGGAAAAAGCAGGTTTCCGGGCGTGCAAGCGGTGCAAGCCCGCGGGCCTTTCCCTTACCGAGGCCAATACGGCCAAGATCGAGAAGGTGTGCCGGCTCATCGAGCGCTGCGATGAAACACCTTCCCTTGAGAAGCTTGCCGCGTACGCGGGCATGAGTGTCTTCCACCTTCATCGGACCTTCAAGGCGGTCACGGGACTCACGCCTAGTAGCTACGGCGCAGCTCAAAGGACGAAGCGCGTTCGCCAGACCCTTGGCAAGAGCCAGTCGGTAACGGATGCGATCTACGATGCAGGATTCAACTCCAATAGCCGTTTTTATGAAAGAGTGAACGAAGCCCTTGGGATGGCGCCAACGAGCTTTCGAGACGGCGGTGCTAACACCGTCATTCACTTCGCAGTAGCGGAGTGCTCTCTCGGCTCCATACTGGTGGCCAAGAGCGAGCGCGGCGTCTGCGCTGTTCTCATGGGGGATGACCCGCTTCAGTTGGCGCGCGACTTGCAGGACCAGTTTCCCAAAGCGGATCTGGTCGGCGATGAGAGCGGTTACGAACCTCTTGTCGCCCAGGTGATCGGCCTCATCGAGCGGCCGGGTGTTGGACTTGACTTGCCCTTGGACATTCGCGGAACGGCTTTCCAGCGGAGAGTGTGGCAGGCGCTTCGGCAGATTCCGGTTGGCACGACAGCAAGCTATGCCGACATCGCCAAAGAAATCGGAATGCCAAAGGCTGCAAGAGCAGTTGCGCAGGCATGTGGAGCAAATACCTTGGCGGTGGCTATCCCCTGCCATCGCGTAATCAGAAACGACGGTACACTCTCCGGCTATCGCTGGGGCGTGGAGCGCAAGCGGGCATTGCTGGAAAGAGAGGCACACGCATGAGCACACTATTTGCAGATGAAGTCCAAGTAGCTAAGGAGGCCGCCGCGAGTTCGATTCCGTTCGCGGGGGCGCTCGCCCGTGTCAGCGCTCTCGATTGGCAGCAGATCGGGAGACAACTCGACGAACAGGGAAGCGCCTTGCTTCAGGGTGTGTTGTCTCCTGAAGAATGCGGCGCCCTCGCGGCTCTTTATCCAGAGGAATCAATCTTCCGCAGCAGGGTGGTCATGGGGCGACACGGTTTTGGTCGAGGCGAATACAAGTACTTCCACTACCCGCTCCCGCCGCTCATTAGCGGCCTTCGTGCCGCGTTGTATCCGCGGCTTGCTCCAGTAGCGAATCGATGGAACGAAGCGATGGGGATTGAGGTTCGCTACCCAGAGAAGCACGCGGACTTCTTGCGGCGATGCCACGCTGCGGGCCAGTTGCGACCGACGCCGCTGCTCCTCCAATACGGCACCGGCGACTACAACTGCCTCCATCAGGATCTGTACGGGGAACATGTGTTTCCCATTCAGGTGGCGATTCTGCTCTCCGAACCACAGCGCGATTTCACTGGCGGCGAATTCGTCCTCACGGAACAGCGCCCTCGCATGCAGTCGAGGCCGGAGGTCGTTCCCCTCCACCAAGGTGACGCAGTAGCGTTCGCAGTTCACCACCGGCCCGTGCAAGGCGCGCGTGGCACCTATCGCGTGAATCTCCGGCACGGGGTAAGCCGCCTGCGTTCAGGACAGCGACACACCGTGGGAATTATTTTCCACGACGCCAATTAGGAGGCCCCGTGACAACTCTCTTCGAAGACACAACAGAGTTTGCTGCCCTCAGAAACGATCTCGGGGCCTGGAACAGCAGTTCTTCGCAATTTTGCGCGGAATCGCGAGGCTCTGATCATGCCTTCGCGTGGAGCTGCTGATAAGCGATCGCGCGAATCAGGGCTTCGTACGGCTCCCTCGCCGGCTTAGGCGGGTGCGTGCAAGGCCCGGCCTGTCTAATGAGCTCCCTCCAGTCTGCGTCGGTGGATCCCAGATGGTGGGTCGCCGCTTCGAATTCCTTCAGCGGTTGATTTTCTGGTGGAACTAAAGCAATTCACACGCGACAACTAACCGCGAAGGGTACCTCTAAGCTGGGCCACCGCCCCAAGCGGCCCGAGAAATTAAAATAAAAAAGTTCGTCCAGGCTGTCGATTGATTCCCTGCGCGACGACTATAGGACGAAGATGCAGTGCGCAAAGCAGTGCTGCTTGCCCGAAGACCATTAAAGGAGAAGGTATGACGCAATATTTGGTTGCGATTCACCTTTCAGACGATTTTGACCCGTCCGTCCAGGACAAATCGATGGAGCGCGATATCGACGCGCTCAACGAGGAGATGGAGGCTAAGGGTGTCAGGCTCTTCGCTGGCGGGCTGCGCCCAGCGAGCGAAGCGAAGTCGCTGCGAATTCAGCCCGATCACAAGGTGCTTATCACCGACGGGCCATACCTGGAGACGAAGGAGCACGTGGGCGGTTTTTGGATACTGGAAGTCGCTGACATGGACGAGGCATTGGCCTGGGCACGCAAGGCCGTCGTCACTTGTCGGGCGCCGGTTGAGGTGCGCTCCTTTTTTCGTAGTGACCCTACTGGGCTGCTGGCCCGAACGCCGTTAAAGGAAGGAATGACGCAATATTTGGCTACGATTTACCTGCCGGACAACTTTGACCCGTCCGCCCCGGACCAAGAGGTGGAAAGCGATTTCGACGCACTTAGCGAGGAGATGGAGGCTTCTGGTGTCAAGGAGGTTTTCGCTGGCGGCCTGAGCCCGGCGAGTGGAGCGAAGTCGCTGCGAGCGCAGCCCGATGGCAAGGTGCTTATCACCGACGGGCCATACCTGGAGACCAAGGAGCACATAGGCGGTCTTTCGATAGGGCAAGCCGCTGACATGGACGAGGCACTGACGTGGACACGTAAGGGCGCCGTCGTCTGCCGGGCGTCCGGCGAGGTGCGCCCGTTTTTTCGGTCGAACACCCCATCGGAATAGTGTTTACCGCGCCTGCTACAGCCGAGCAAAAGCCCATATTCAAGGAGACCGCATGAGAAAGATCGGGATCATCGAACAAATCTCGCTGGACAGCGTGATTCAGCAGTCCGCCGATGAAAACGATTTCCCCTACGGCAACTGGACCGCGCCCTATCGGACCCCCGCTGGCAGAGAACTAATCCTCGCCGCGTATGGCGAGAGCTTCGGTCTGCTGCTTGGTCGTCGCACCTACGATATGTGGTCGGGCTTCTGGCCAAAGGCGCCGAGCGGTCTGATGGCGGACCGCCTCAATGCGGCAACAAAATATATCGCTACCCACCGTCCGGAAGGTCTTGCATGGGGCCGGCCGAGACGCTTGGATCGGACATCGTCGAGGGCATTCGCCGCATCAAGGCGCAGGACGGCCCGGGCGTTATCCTTTCGGGTAGCTTCACGCTGACATCGACGCTGCTCGAACATGGGCTTGCGGATGAAGTCCTGCTGGTCGTCTTTCCGGCCTGTTGGGCACGGGGAAGCGCATCTTTGCGGACGGCACCCCGGCCACGCTCATTCGAGCTCGTCAGCACGAAAGCTCGGGCATCGGGCGTCATCCTCAGCACTTACAAGCCGAACCGACCTTAGCGCACCGGTATCATGGGCGCATAGGCGTAAGCCGACCTTCAGAGAGCAGGGGGGAAAAGGGAGGACTCAAATGAGAAAGCTAATCTTCGCCATCAACACTACCTTGGATGGCTGCGTCGACCACACCAAACAATTTGTCGATGAAGAACAACTTGAATATTTTACTCACCTTACGCGAGAGGTTGACCTCCTGGTCTTTGGGCGTAAAACCTATCAATTGATGGTTCCCTATTGGCCCGAAGTCCTCAAAAACCCGTCTGAGACAAAAGCAGATCTCGAATTTGCTCGAGCATTCGACTCCACTCACAAACTTGTTTTTTCACGATCGTTGGACGGCGCTGAAGATAAAAATACGAGAATTGTTCGTACGAATCTTCGCGACGAAATACTTAAATTGAAACAAGAGCGAGGCAAAAATATTTTGGTCGGTGGCGTAGATATCCCTTCACAACTGATGCAGCTTGGCCTGATTGATGAATATCGTTTTGTCGTTGGGCCAACCCTTGCAGGAGCAGGGAGACGGCTGTTGGAGGGGGTTAGCCTGCCGGAGAAATTGCAATTAAAACTTGTTGAGTCAAAGTTTTTCAAATCAGGATGCGTTGTGCTTCATTACTCAAAACAGTGACAGAAAAATCTGCGACACCTGTGCTGCTGGCCGCCATCAAGGGGAGACAAACCATGAAATACATCTGTTTAGGCTACTACGACAAAAGCAAACACGACGCCATGCCCGAGGCCGAGAAACAAACGATGTTCGACGCCTGCTTTACCTACGACGACCATCTCCGCGCCAACGGCCATTGGGTCGGTGGAGAACCGATTCAACCTGCCGAAACCGCCTTAACCCTCTATTGGAAGAACGGCAAAGTCGCCACGACGGACGGCCCGTACGCCGAAACCAAGGAACAACTCGGCGGCATTCTCATCCTCGAAGCCCGCGACATGGATCACGCTCACCAGCTCATATCCCATCATCCCTCCCTCAAATACGGCGCCATTTTCGAGATACGTCCGGCCGGCGACCTCAGCGAAATGCTGAAGGCCAGCGAGCAGCGCCGACGGCCGAAGGCTGCACGCTGAAGTTCGCCTGACAGAATACAAATCAATTTCGTGACCTCACCGGCGCGACGGCAATCGTGTCGGTGAGGTCGGCCCGGTCGACGTGTGAACGGATAAGTACGAAATCGAAAAACTACGAAGAGGAAGGCAATGACCCGAAATACGCATCACTTACTGAGCGGATTCGCACTCGTCGCCGCTCTGATCGCATCCCGGCCTGTCGCAGCACAAGATCGAAAACAGCCGTATCCCAACATGGGCCCAATCGAACAATATCTGATAGATCGCGACGCCGAAATCGCCCTCGCCCGCAGCGCCGCTCCAGATGCCATCTCCCACGACGCCTCCGTTATCGTCCTGACCCGTCAAGGCTACGAAACCGCGGGCAAAAACGGCTGGGTCTGCTGGGTCGGCCGCGGATGGATGGCCATGTTCGACCACCCCGAATTTTGGAATCCCAAAGTTCGCGCCGCGGAATCAATCAATCCACCCGCCGCCCGCTCCGTACAAACGCACCGAAGTACTCCTGGCCGGCCATTCCAAGCAAGAAGTCATCGCCACAATCAAAGCCACAATAGACAAAAAAAAATTACCAGCCCTCGAGCAGGGGACTGTCTCCTACAGGATGTCGAAGGACTCGTATCTCGGTGATTACGGCGGCCACAACGCCCCGCGCATGATGTTCTTCGAAACAGCGAAAGACGACCTCAATCCACCAAGAATCTCGGTCGCAAACTCGAGGGGGACTACCGGTGATCAGAGCCTTCGCCGTTATAGCCCTTTTCGTATCCGTGAATGTAGGCCTGACGGTAGGAAGCCTTGAACTGGTCCTTGCTACCAAAGCTCGCTTCATAGCCACGGTTTCCACGCTCATAGGTGCGATGTTTCGTAGCACGAGAGCTGTGGCCTGACTGCCGATCCTGCAAACCGTCGTTTGCGCCATCCTGAAAACCGTTCTGGACTGCCACGTTGCCATTGGCGTCAGACCCAGGAGCGTACTGGCTATTCTGCCCGCTGGAATCGCTGTTGGCACTACGATTGCTTTGATAGCCTTGATCGTATCCTGACTCATAAGCACGGCGGTCGTCCGAATTATTTGGCTGCAAGCGATACTGGTGAGGCTGACTATTGGTGCGGTCAGCCTGTCCGTGGTTGAGGCCCTGCTGATACATAAGGTTGTTAGCGTTGTCCTTACTGTCGACGTGGTTAGTGTTCTGGTTTTCTTGGGATTGATGGGCAGCGGCGGGCTTCGGCATGACGAACGCGATAAACCCGACTGTAAGGGCCAATATCCATAGTGAATTTAATACCTTGAGTTTCATTACACCCTCCCGAATCGTGCTGTTGACGAGTTTGAGGCGACATCGGCGGTTAACTTGCCGACAAAGAGAATTGGGAACGACCAGGGCAGCACCCGTTTCATAGCCTAAGGTGCGGCGAAGCCGCGATTTACCTAACTCAACATGCTAGCCCGTCGGCTCGCTCAGCGTCTGAGCAAGATTGCTCACAACAGCTGCCGATGTACGGCCAACTCCTGCGGAGCGCTACGATGCTCGCAAGACGTTTCAGTCGCTCGGCCGCCGTTGGACGGAGCTCGTTCGGATACTGTCCCTTTCGTTTCTTTACTCATTGCTCTTTGCCACTTGCAGTTTCCTTCCCTTGCAAAGTGTGCCTTATCCGATTGTCTCGAGTGAACGGTTCAGTCCAGTTTGAGAATTGTCTTCATAACCGAGCAGTTGTGAACAGACGGTTCCAGCCTCCCAAACGTAGTCTGAAGCTGTTAGGGAAACGCGCCCCTTTCACAGGGTCAGAGGGTTGGACTATCGAAGACGAACAGTGTCAGAAGATCGGCGGAGGGTACCAGGCAGTGAAGTTCAGATTTTTACTGTTTCTCTGAATGGAGCCCTGATTTTATCTACGCCAATCTAGAGTCCAACGTCATGAGGCTAAACAGTTCCAGCGAGGGTACGTCTTTAGCCCTCAGGGTAAAGAAACAACAAACATGTTCCATCGCACCCATAAGCCGATACCGAAATTGCGGAAAGCATCCCAACCACCCCTGTCACACCCTGGGGCGATCCCCGACACTGACCGTGCCAAGAGGCCACCCCTCTCCGAGCCCGCCGCCACCAGCCAGGAGTTGACTTGCGGAGATCGGGTCGAGGGTTTGGGCAACTTCGGAAGGCCGACTGGAGAATTCGGCACAGTTGAGCGAACGAACGAAGAGGACGCGGTTGTCAAGTGGGATGACGACGGTCGCATGAGACTGCACCAACCGTCGCTCAAAAAGGTTTTGGGCGGCTCCGATCACGGTCGCTTACATCGGTAATTGTCGGCCATTGGAGATGCGAAATGTCCAACGCAGATTTCATCCGCAAACACTTCTCCGCCTACGAACACAAAGGTCACGGACACGGTTTTCACCATTGAGGAAAACAAGACAAAAGAACTCGAGATCTACTTTGATGTTGCCCCAAAGCAACTAGCGTAAACAACGATTAAAGAAACCCTCTGCTGAGGCCAATGCGGCGAGCGTCATACACCTCCACTGAGCGATCTGGAACTTCGCTATGCGAGGGAAACAGTTTTAGTTGCTCGGCTTCGCCCTGATCGTTGAACACCTCCACGCTTTTCGTCCACCGTGCCTGCGCGCGGATCCATTCAACTCCCCCCAGTAGCACAGAGTTCTCTGGCGAGAATCATCCACGGTTCGCACCGTCTTGACCAACGACCAGGAGATGTGATCTTTCCCGTCCTTGGTGCGTTGATGGGGTCGCAAGAACATCAGTGCCGAGTGTGTCATCAACGCTAGCTGGCTTCAAGAGGGTAAGTCTGCACTACATCGCGTTTTCTGAACTCGCGATTGCAAAGACAAGACTTGTGTCGCGCCCGAACTCAAAAATCGCAGAAATTGGGACTTCCGCGACGAACATCGGTTAGTGGCGTATCGCTTTCCTTCCAGTGGCCAGGCAAGCGTCCTCCCGCTGATCCCTTGGCACAGACCCACCGCGTCAACGGATGGACGGATCGAGTAGGGGCAATGTCCGACTCGTGAGTCTAGCTTAGCTATTCGTTTTGGGATGCGACACTAAGAGCCTGGCGGATCGTGGCCGCGGCCTGGTCGCCTTGGATGCTCGCTCCAGCGAGGTTGAAGTGTATGGAATCCTCATAGAGGTCGCGATGCTGCATCATGAGCGCGTGCTGATCGTCGACAGCGATTCCCGCAGCATTCACCAACGATAGGGCAATCGCATTTCTCCGTTCGATGCGAGGATTGGTTGCGCCATTGCTGGCGTCCGGCCTCACCGGAGTGATCGTTGCCCATATTAGAGCTCCGTGGTTGCCTAGCAGATCGCGAACGCTATTCAGAAAGGAAGGGAATGCTGCCTGATATTGCGCTTGGCTATAACCCCAGCCATGCATACCGTTATTGAAATGCACGACGCGAAACCGTACCTTTTCCAGCGCCGAAAACTCTACGATCTGATGCGGCAAGCGAGGATCGCCGACCGATGTGGATGAGGCCATCAAGTAGAGGTTGGCAATGCCTGCCAGGTCTTTTGTGGCCTGCGGAAAATAATTGCGCGAAATGGAGTCGCCCAACAGCAGAACATTCGGCAGTTGGGGATTGGGATGCGGCGGCCGAACTTCCCATGTCCATTCAATATCCTCGGGAGTGGACACGGGCTTCTGCCCGCGGCACGGCACGGTAACCGCCGCTCCCAGCAGAACAATGAGCAGCATTCGCGGAGCGCGAGAACTCAGAATAGCCGTGATCGAAGATACGGCTGAATTAGCCGAATACGTTCTCATGGGATATCCGAGTTTCCGCGCATCCTACCGGGGCGGTTCGAATCTTGATCATTGTGCCTGAAGTTCTCTGGACGCAGCCGATGCCTTTGTCCTGGCTGCAAGCGAACCGTGATAAGACCCTCGCCATACCGGGCAGGCGTGATGCCACCGAGCCGACTGAAGATTGTCGCCGAGACGAGTCTGCCGTTGCTCCACGCAATATCAACTTCATACCCGCCACGTGCACAAAGGCCGCGAATAGAGCCGTTCGCCCATGCGGCGGGGAGGGCCGGCAGAAGTTCGATCTCGCCACCCTGCGACTGAAGCAGCATTTCGGCGATCCCCGCAGTGGCGGCTGTATTGCCGTCGATCGCGAAGATATTCTGTTCGGCTCCCGCGATGCCTCCGCTCGAAAACGTGAGTAGGTTGTCGTCGGCAGCCTTGGCGACGAGACTTACAAGATACTTATGCGCCTCGTCTCCCTTGAGCAGTCTTGCGTAGTACACCACTAAGTTGGCGCGACCCCACTCGCTCTGCTCCCAATCGGGCGCGTTCATCCGGCGCTGAATCGTGACTTCGGCTGCGCGGGCGAGCTCCGGAGTTGTTCGGGGGGCGATCTGATGCTCGGGAAAGAGTGCGACCAGATGCGCCGTGTGCCGATGATTCGGCTCTGCGTCTTCGAAATCCTCAAGCCACTCCTGTAGCTGGCCATGCCGGCCGATCTGGAAGGGCGGCAGCTTTGCCCGTGCCAGCTCCAGGCGCCCGCGAAATTCCGGATCGACAGAGAGTGCCTTCGATGCCTCGATGCACATGGTGTAGAGTGCGTACACCAAGGTACGGTCGCAGGTGTCCCCCATGGATTCGGTTGCGCGGGCGCCCGATGGGGCGACATACCAATTTTCCGGAGAGTCGGAGGGGCCGGTAACAAGCCATCCATGTTTCGGCTCGGGAACCATATAAGCAAGGAAGAATTCGGCCGCTTCGCGAAGCACCGGATAGGCGCGCGTGCGCAGGAATTCGATATTGCCATTGAACGTCCAGTGGTCCCATAGCTGCAGCGCAATCCAGACGCCAGCGGTTACAAATATTCCCCAGCCCGTACTGCCTGGAGCGGTGAAGCCCCATGGATTTGTAACTGTATGAACGACCCATCCCGGATCGCCATACATGTCTTTTGCGGTTTCGCGGCCTTTCGCTCGCAGCCGATCGATCAATTGGAAAAGCGGCATCTGACACTCCGCGAGATTGCACACCTCGGCCGCCCAGTAGTTCTGCTGTGTATTAATGTCGAGATGAAAGTCGTCCGTCCATGCCATGCTGCTGGCCAGACCATCGTTCCAGATGCCCTGCAATGCCAGAGGGAGTGGGGAATCGGCACGCGAGCCGGAGATGGTGAGGTATCGTCCATACCGAAAAAACAACGCCAGCAACTCGGGATCGGCGGCGCCATTTTCGAGGGCTCTGCGCCGTATGTCGGTGGGTTGCTGCCGCATCTCGGATGGAGTTTCGCCCAGGTTGATGGCTGTGCGCCGGTAGAGTGGCTGGTAATCTGCGAGATGGGTTCGCCGTAGGTGTGCGAAGGTCTTGCCGGCGGCGCCCGCGAGAGCCTGCCTGCACAGTTGTTCCGGGTTGGCCCCATGAAAGCTGGTCCCGATGGCCACCAGGACGGTGGCCGCGTTTGCAGCACGCACCTCGATCGCCTGTTCCGCCGATGTGACCATCCCACCCTCGGCGATGACCCGGGCGCGGATCTGCAGCGCGACTCCGTCATGGCCAGTGCTGTGCATGTGCTCCCAGGCATGGCCGTCAAATATTAGATTGTCGCGACCGCTAGTGCTCACCGTAGACGGGAGGATGCTCTTGCCGAATTCCATGCGAAATGCGATATGCCCCTGATGACTGCAGGTGAGACGAATGGCCAGCACGCAGTCCGGATGGGAGGCGAGAACCTCTCTTCGGAACAGCACACCGTCGCTTCGTAAGCTCACCTGCGCGATCGCTTCGTCGATATTTAGCGAGCGCCGATAGTCTCTCGCTTCGCCGAGGTGGTCGAAGGATAGCTGTAACTCCGGCAATGGAAGGTTCGTTCCGAAATTCTTCGCATGTCCGGGAAGATATTTGCCGCAAAGCGCCTGTGCTTCGTCGTATTTCCCGGAGAAGAAGAGCTGCCGAATCTGGTGTAAATGAGACAAGGCACCGGGGTTGATTTCGCCCGTTGCCGGTGCCCCGGACCAGGCTGTCGACTCTGACAGCGCTATGCGTTCCACTTGTATGCCACCGTAAACCATACCGCCGAGTCTCCCGTTTCCAACGGGAAGCGCCTCAAGCCAACGCTCGGCCGGCTTGCTGTACCAGAGTTCCTCGCCTGCACTCTGGTCCGTGACTCGCTCCGGCTGCGCCCGTGCGAAGGGCGACAGGACGCCAAGTGCGAAGGCCGCCTTTAGAAAGTTACGTCTCGTTGCAGGCACAATCTTGCCCTTTCCGATGCGGCAGGTATAAGGACAACCGAGCGGTCGTTGGTCGTTGGTTGTTGCATATTCGTAACCGAACCAGCTTTGTAGCTCGCGGATATCATCAAATACAAAAAGATGTCTCACCAGCGCGTAACCCACCCGTTCACGTTGTGCCGCGGTGTCTTCATGAAACCCAACGCATGATCTGTCCGAGCCGGCAAGTAAAGCGAGAATGCGCCCGAGTGCGCGATGTCGATGTCACGCAGCGTAATCCAGATCAGACCAGGGGCGAGAGTCCGCGTGAATTGCTGTGCGATGTAGAGCGAAAGCGCATCAGCGCTGCTGACGGTTCGCGCGTGCGCGGTGCAATCGGAGACCGAGCGCTGCATCCGCTTCGCCAGACTGTCGATAAAGACGTCTGGGTAACCGGGAGAATGTACCTGCCCGGGCATCTCACCGTTGTCGCGCAGCCGCCGTTCATAGTCAAGGGAACCACTTTGTGGGGCGCCGCTCGGTAATTGTTTGGGCAGCACATCGGTCGCTCCCAGGCCGTCGCCGTAACGCGCCTGATCACTCGCAACGCTGCGATTTAAGCCGTCGCCCGGAGCCATGACCCAGGCATCGGATGCCGGTTGCCGACCGTCGCGGCGACAGTATCCAAAAATCGTTGGATTATGTGGGGAGAGCGGCGCGAAGTTATTGAATGTTGCATAGCATCGAGTGGCCAAACTGGCAGCCGCAACATCGTGACCAAGGATTCCGCGATTGACGACCTGAGTGGAGAAAGCAGCGGCGCGGAGCGGTGCGAAGCTGAGCGGAGCCGAAGCCACACCGGTCCGGCAGACGGCGCGCTGGAATTCGCGGCGGGAGTGGGCGCGTTTGCGCGAGATGTCGCGAAAAGGCTGGCCCAGTGCGATACCGTTCATGGCAATCGTCTAATCCTCCCGATGTAATTCGAGTAGCTTTGACTCTGCCGGCGCTAACTCCACAGGGATTGCTCCCTGAGCCGGAGGGAGTAGTTTGCCGGTGGAGATGTCCGTGACGGAAGCGGTTGAGTTTGCCGCAAAGCCGGGATCGATTCGATCGAGCGGCACCGTGATGGTTTGCGGCTGTTTTTCATCATAGTTAAACACGGCGAGATAAATTCCGTGAGCGGATTTTCGCGTGAATGCCGCTGCGGCCTTGTCTCCGGTATCGCCTTCGAGAGGGCGGAAGGCCTCCCCTTGGTCTGCGACCGCAAATAAGTTGCGGTCACCATACACGGCGCGAGCCAGCTCGCGGCCTTGAGGGTCATCGGCAAGCCCGCTGCTGTCGAGGATCATTCCGCCGCTGATAATGGCTGACAGCAGCCGGCTCTTGCCCTCGGTTACGTTGCGCGCGCCTTGATCGGCGTTTTCGCCCAGAACGACGTGGTCCGGATCAGCGATGTATAGGGTTTTGTTGGTCCACCAGCCGTAGGTGAGCGAATTCAGCATGTACTCCGTTGTCTGATCACCGCCGCTGATGTGTCCTTTTGTGTCGCAGGAAAGCCGCCTGGCATGGCCATAGCCGGAAGGGAACAGCGGGGCTATGGAGAGACTGAGAAACATGCGGTTGAGGGTTTCATCGACAATTTGCCGCATCCCTTGGTTGTAAGCTTCGATACCGGTCTGGATCGCGGGATCGAAGTGAACGCCCTCCAGTGTTCCATGAGAGAGGAAGTCCAGCTTCAGATACTTGAATCCCATCTGCTGAAACTGCTTGAGGTAGTACGAGGTACGCGCTTTCTCTGCGGGGTGCGACGGATCGATCGCCCGGCCTCCATCTACTTTAGGAAGCAGGGAACCGTCCGGTGCCTTGAGCAGAATGTCGCGATAGCGATATTTCATGCCGGTACCTTCGACCCAGGCATCGAGATCGTCGGACCAGTAGGCGAAGGGAGTCCAATAGATACCGGGCTCAAAGTGAATGCCGTTCGTTTCCGGCATGGCATGGCATGGATTGCGGCCACGGCGTCGGTGAGTTGGACGGCGTCGAGATTCGACCAGAAAGCGTCGAAGTTGATGTAGACCACATTCGCACGTCCGAAACCTTGCGGTAGAAGTGTGTCCTGTATGTACTCGGCTGCGGCGAGGTAGCGGTGCTCGTTAATCTTTTTGCCATAGGCAGCCCAGCTATTCCAGCCCATGGGAACGCCGCTGGGCCAGCGAAGGGGTGGCTGCGCGGCAGCATTGACGGCGGCGTACGCTTCAAGACCGTCGCGCCAGTCGGAGAACGAGCCAATGAAGATGCGCGGCGAGATGACTTGCCCACCCCGTACGAATCCGTGGGGTACGGTGTCGTGCGTGTCTGTACGCACGCCTGTGGGCGACGAGATGCCGCCGTAGATATCGAGGCCGGTGATGTGCCCGCCGTCGGCCTGTAGGTCCACGGCCGTCTTCCAAATTCGATGGTCGATGGATCCGAATACGATAGCTTCGCGGCTGGCGTTATCGTAAACCGCCGTGACTTCTTCGCTCGAAAAGGTCACATCGGACTTGAGACTGCTCACCGGCGCGCTGTTGTAGCGGAACCACATATCGTTGTCGAAGGGAACGTGAAGGGCGCGCAGATACGCATTCTGGCGAATCTGGATGGAATTGGCGCCCTTCAGCATGACCGCATCAAAGTGCCTTGTCCCGACGGCGCTCGCGTCCTGGTCCAATTCGGCTTCGATGGCGATCCAGGGTTTTTCGTCGTTCATCCAGATATGCTGGAACAACACCGGCTCTCCCGCCGATGTGCTGCTTATCGTGAATTCTCGTGCGGCGCTTTTTGGCTCGCCATTCGCCTGCTTTTTCAACGCATGCCTGGAGTAGGCGGAGGTCGACAAGGATCGGCCGTCCGCCAGTTGTACGCCGCTCTCCACACCGAGAAGCTTGTGTCCATCGCGCCAAACGACATCCATTCTGCCCGTTCTTAGGTGGTATTGGACGGTTACGAATTGATTCTGCAGCAGCACTTCGCTGCCGCGAGTTGTCGATGTGACTTGGGCGCGTAAGGAAGCAACTCCGAACCATGCGATTGCGGCGATCAGTGTCGCTGCCTGCAGAACAGCGCAACCGGATTTCATAGGAGAATCCCGCACTCGTCGTCGTAAGAAAGTACGCCGGGACGAGTTGTCGTTCAAAGAATCGTTCTTCGTCGCAGTAACGCCGGAGCAGAATGCAGAAGTGTCGACTCCATCCTGCCCCGGTCAGGACCCTCTAGAACGCGTACTTCAAGGACAACGGAAGGAAGCGCGCGTCCGGAGGGTTGTTCTGGAAGAACTTCTCACTTGTGATTTGGCCCCCTTGTAAACCAATGCCCTGGTTGGAAGGATTACCCCAGGTTGGATGGTTCAACAAGTTGAAAGCATCCGCGCGGAACTGCAGATACTGCTCACGCCAGATGGTGAAGTTCTTGAACAGGGACATATTCACCGAGTAGTACCCGGGACCGTAGATCACACTCGAACGCCCGCCAAGATAAGCAATTGCCGCTGCTCATCGGTCACGACATTCGTACCCGTGATCAGGTTCCCCGCGAGGGGTTCCTGATCCACGGGCGCCTGCGAGGTTGAGACTCTTATCCGGTGCCTAAATTAAGCGCTTAAATGGACGTCTGTCAACCAATTTCAATGGAAGTAATTGAAAACATGGAAAATAAAATACTGTTTCACTTTCATTCCGCTTTCGGGTGTTCTTGATTTTTTCTAATGAATGAATAGTTAAATCAATGATTTCGCCAATGGACACGGAATCGGCCGAGGGGTTTTTGGCTACAAATTTCTGACAGACGCATGGCTTGCCGCCGCGTTTCTACTGGCTCCGGCGGCATTGCAGTAGGGTCGGGCGTAGAACAACTCCGGCCCGGCGAAACTCAGCTGGGGTCTTCGGAGGCCGATGGATTTTGCCGCGGGGCAACGCCTGAGCAAAGATCGAGCAATCCCGGTGGCAGCATTTTCAGCGTCGAACTCGCTGCCCGTTCCCGCTGCAATCTGACATTGCATCCCATTGCTTTGAGTGCTTAAATGCCAATGCACGAGGCCGACGCGGCTATGATTTGAGAGGGGAGAAATATAGTGGCTGTTCGGGGAGCCGTTCCGACAAACAACGGGAGCGAAGCGCTGGTGAAGCACACGGTGGCGGATCGCCTGCGGGCGGAGATTGCCAGCGGAGGGTTGCGGCCGGGTGCGCGAATCGTAGAGGGAACTTGGGCGCGGAGAATTGGCGTGGCGCAGGGCTCCATTCGCGAGGCAATCAACCTGCTTGCCCAAGAGGGATTTGTTACCAAGGCATCGGGGCGCAGCGCTCGGGTTGTCACCCTGAGCGAGAACGACGTGCTGCAAATGTACGAGTTACGCGGTGCTCTGGAAGGACTGGCCGCACGTCTGCTGGCGCAGAAAGCCAGGGACCTGACACCGCTGGAGCAGGGGCTCGAGATGATGCGCCGGGCGATGAAGAACGGCCGTCCGCAGGAACTGATTGATGGGGATCTGAAGTTTCACCTGGAGCTCTGCCGGCTCTCCGAGAACACCTATGTATTCGAGCATGCCCGCAAGGTGCTGTTGCCTCTGTTCGCGTTCGTGCGCATCCTGGTGCTGTCGAGCGGGCAGGATACGGCGGTGTGGGGAAAGGATCTGGAGGCGCATCAACGCATTCTGGACCTGTTGAAAGATGGCCAGGGAGAGGTGGCGGAGCAGTACATCCAGCGCGCGATGGCCCGCTTTGCGGCGACAGCCTACGATAATTGGGAAAAGAAGCCGCCTGTGCCCAAACGTAATCGGCGGTGAGCTTCACGGGATTCGTCCCGTTGGCAGCAATGGCCGCACGGGGCCAGCAATCAGCTCCTTCGACAGCAGCGCAGCGAAAAGTGGTTCCAGTTCGCATGATCGAAGGAGGGAACGTGTTGACTCGCGCCCGGCGAAGCATCGATGCACACTGGCTTCTGGGGGAAGCTTTGGGTGCGATATTCGTATCGGTCGCATAAATGGTTCACGGTGTTTTGTGCTTTGTTTTGGCGGGAATGCGAGAGATAAAGGAAGGCTCAGGCGCTTCCCGGGTTCCCCATGCGAGGACGCGGAGAAGTCAGTAACGAAGAGTGAGCGGTGTTGGAACCGCTGCTTCGCTTTCGGCAACGGTCCGACGGGCGGGGAAGGCCGCCGCTGGACACACGCGCGGTGCTGAATGGGGTATTGTCGTTCTCGGCACGGGGGCGCGGGAACTGCCCCAGAAGTATCCAGCCTATCAGACCTGTCGCTTCAGACCTGTCGCCGGCGTTTTCGGCAATCCAGTGGCAGCAGCCCCGTAACCGTGGAGTTCCCGCGCCAGTGCCCGGTAATGCTTTATTCAGTTTGTCCGCTGCTCGGCATGGTCCGCCTCGGCTGCATGAGAATCATGCTGAGGTATTTGTGAGCGATTACTCGTATCGCAGCGCCACCATGGGATCGATCTTCGCCGCGCGCCGCGCAGGCACATAACTGGCTAAGAAGGCGATGCCGCACAAAACCACCGCGACCAAGCCGAATGTAATCGGATCGGTCGGCTTAACACCGAACAGCATGCTTGCCATCAGTCGGGTCAATCCCAGGGCCGCGACGATTCCAATCGCCGTGCCGGCCAGCGTCATGCGCGCTCCGTCTTTGAGCACCATGCGCAAGACGTCCAGGCGCCGGGCACCGAGCGCCATGCGAATTCCGATTTCCTGCGTGCGTTGCCCAACCAGATACGACAGCACGCCATAAATTCCGATGCCGGCCAACAACAGGGCCAATCCTGCAAAGGCGCCGAGCAAGGCGAGCGAGAAACGCTGACTGGCGATCGACCGTGCCACCACTTCTGTTTCGTTTTCGCTGCCAGAGACGATCAGGTCCGGGTTGCTGGCGTGAAGCTTTTGGCGGATCG
>Ga0207040_1120_pt2 | contig 22495 bp, 17 predicted proteins | sample Alteio_BWMinCont_72_FD_153279 | JGI IMG/M metagenome (GOLD analysis project Ga0207040, IMG submission 153279) | Enriched cells from forest soil in Barre Woods Harvard Forest LTER site, Petersham, Massachusetts, United States -... | ecosystem: Environmental > Terrestrial > Soil > Temperate forest >... | reverse complement strand
GGCGATCGTTCCGCTGACTTCCAGAACCAGCCATCCTCCGGGACGCAAAGCTGCGTGAGCCTGCGGAAGCAGGCGCTCGATTACCTCGACTCCCACCGGTCCGGCAAAAACAGCATTGCGCGGCTCGAATTTCCGAACTTCCAGTTGAACCTGATCTTTCTCCGATTCGCCGACGTACGGCGGATTGGAGACCACGAAGTCCAGGCCGGTGAGGTCGAGTCCTTCGAGCAGATCCCCTTGACGAAACTCAATTCGCTTCTCCAGTTGAAGGCGGGCGGCGTTGGCGCGCGCGACTTCGAGCGCGGCAGCCGATATATCCGTGGCGTGGATTTCGGCGTCGGGAAATTCCTTGGCTAAAGCCAGGGCAATGCAGCCCGACCCGGTTCCAACGTCGAGAAAGCGCAGAAGGCTTGCGTGGGGCGGGTAGTGTTGCCCGCCCGTCCGGTTTCCAGTAGCCAGAGATAGCAGAGTTTCGATGAGGTGCTCAGTCTCCGGGCGCGGAATCAGGACCGCCGGAGTGACGATCAGGTCCATGCCCCAGAATTCCTGATGTCCAGTGATATATTGCGCGGGGACGCCTCGGGCGCGTTCGGCGAGAGCAACATCGTAGCGCATCTGCTCTTCGCCGCTAAGTTCGCGCTCGGGATGAGCGAATAAGTAGGCACGGTCACAATTGAGTGTGAACATGAGCAGCAACTCGGCGTTCAGGCGCGGGGAGGGAACTTGGTCTGCGAGGAGTCGAGCGATGGCAGAGCCGAGAGATGCCTTTAGCTGCACGGACAATTTAACCACAGAGGGCGTGTGCGATGGGATTGCTCGACCTACTTGGAATCTGTGCCGGCCTGCCGATTCCATTGGTAGGTCAGATAGATCATCTGGCCGATGTGGTGCTCTATGTGAGCGGCGCACTGCACGATCATGTCGAGGCGGTTCTGGGCGGCGGCCCCGGCCCCTGAATATTCTTTCGACCAATCGTCGGGCGATTGAGCGCGGATCGTTTCTCGCACCATGGCAACAGCATCATCGAAGCGCTGCAGCGCTGCCTGTTTCGACGGAGGATTGGGATCGTTGAATTCGCGCGGGCGGTCGCGGACGTAGCCGGTCTTCGCGATCTGCGCGCCGATGTAGTAATTCAAATTGCCCGCGAGGTGAAGCACCAGGTGGCCAAAGCTGTTTCCGAACGGGAATGGCTTTTGCCAGAACTGAGAGTGGCTCAACGGGCCGGCCAGTTCGCGGATGCAGGCCGCGTTCGTGGCATAGCGATCGGCAAGAACGGATACCAGAGTCTTCTCAATTCCGGACATTTTCTCTCCAGCTTCGCCGGCCAGCACGCCCGCGTTCTTTCCCTAAGCCACGCTGGCGGATTCCTGCTTCAACTTTTCCCCCTGGTAATACGTGGTCAAAGCTTCGATCAAGGGCTCCAGTTTTCCGTCCATCACCGCTTCCAGCTGGTGCACCGTGAAGCCAATGCGGTGGTCGGTAAGACGGTTCTGGGGAAAGTTGTAGGTGCGGATCTTTTCGCTGCGGTCGCCGGAGCCAACCATCGCTTTGCGCTCTTTGGCCAGAGCCCGCTGCTGCTTCTCCATTTCGATTTCGTAGAGTCGAGAACGCAGAACACGCATGCCTTTTTCGCGGTTCTTGATCTGCGATTTTTCGTCCTGGCAGCTGACCACCGTATTGGTAGGAATGTGCGTAATGCGCACCGCAGAATATGTCGTATTGACGGATTGCCCGCCGGGGCCGGAGGAGCAGAAGGTATCGATGCGCAAGTCTTTTGCTTCAATCTTGATGTCCACGTCTTCCGCTTCGGGCAGCACCGCGACCGTGACCGCCGAGGTGTGGACGCGGCCTTGCTGCTCGGTCGCGGGCACACGCTGCACCCGGTGAACGCCGCTTTCGTATTTCAACTGAGAGAAGACCCGATTGCCTTCGATAATAGCGATGACTTCCTTCAGTCCGCCGGCCGACGATTCGGAAGACGAAAGTACTTCGACTTTCCAGCGTTGGGTCTCGGCATATCGCGTGTACATGCGAAAAATTTCGGCGGCAAAGAGCGTAGCCTCGTCTCCACCAGTTCCGGCGCGGATTTCCAGGATAATGTTCTTCTCGTCGTTCGGATCCTTGGGCAGGAGGAGCACTTTCAGATCCTCCTCAACCGTCTTGACCCGCGCTTCGAGTTGCGTGAGTTCATCCTGCGCGTAGGCGCGCATCTCGGCGTCTTTTTCGTCGGCGAGCAGCACCTTGCTCTCGGCAATTCCCTTCGTCAGATCTTTATACTCGCGATACTTCTCGACCATGGGCGCGATTTCGGCGTGCGCCTTGGCAGTCTTCTGGTATTTCGCCGAGTCGTTGACGATCTCCGGCGACGCGAGAGCATTGGTCAACTCTTCATAGCGGGCTTCGATTTGGTCGAGGCGTTCAAACATGGGAATCTTTCGTAGAGACCTAGCTTGCTTGGGTCGCCGCTCACCCCGCAGCCCGTTCCGTGGGCATGAGACTCGTAACCAATTGAGTCTCTACGGCATTGTAGTTTGTGAGAAGGCAGAGAGAAAGTATTCGCGGCGGGACCGCTAGGCAATCACCAGTTCCCCGCCGCGTTTTTGTTCGAGAGCCATGGCCTGGTCGAGGGCGGCGATGGCGCACTGGGCCTGCTCGTCGGTCGGAGGCTTCGTGGTGATGCGCTGCAGCCACAATCCAGGCGCGGTCATCAGGGCGAACAGCGATCCACGGTGCTTGGCCGCGAAGCGGATAATCTCGTAGGAAACTCCGGCGATGATCGGCAGCAGGGCGATGCGCGACGCGAAGCGCGCCCAGAACGTGGTGAACGGGACCAACATGTAGAAGCCGATCGAGATCAGCATCACAGTCATCAGGAAGCTGGTGCCGCAGCGCGGATGATAGGTGGAATATTTCTGCACGGCCGCGGTCGAGAGCGGATCTCCGTTTTCGAACGCAAAGACAGTTTTGTGCTCGGCGCCATGATATTGATAGACGCGCCGAATATCCTTCCAGAGGGAAACGCCCCAGATAAACAGCAGGAACAATACGAGGCGGATCCCGCCATCGATCAGGTTAAAAACAATTCTCCCGCCCAGGGCGGGATCGATTTTCTTTAGTTCCGTCGCTGCCAGCAGGGGAATGTATTTGTACATGAAGATGAAAAAGGCCAGCGAGATCAGGATGTTGACGGCGGCCAGCCAGTTGCTGATGGTGGCAGCTTTTTCGCGGGATTCAGACGAAGATTTCTGCAGTCGGGACGACTCCGCCGTGCTTTGCGCTGGCCCAACCGCCAAGGCAGTTGTCTCTCCATGGTTCGTCGTGCCATGGTTCGTCGTGGCGGCTGTCGCCAAGGGATCTTTCTCGTCTTCCGGTGCCTGCATCATGTCTTCGATGGCGACATTGGCCGAGAAGCGCAGAGCGCGGTAGCCGAGATTCATGGCATAGCCCAACGTCATCACTCCGCGCACAATGGGCCACCCCATCCATTTATGTTTCTCCGAGGGACGTTCGAGCGGTTCGCTCATGGTGACAACTTCGCCGGAAGGTTTGCGGCAGGCGATTGCCCAGGCATGGGGGGAGCGCATCATAACCCCCTCAAGCACGGCTTGTCCGCCGACCAGAGTTTCTTCCCCACTTTCGAGGGCAGGGAGAAGTTGTACCGCGGCCAGGAATCGCAAATAATTTCTGAGTCTTCGCACGAGGGTTTAGATGCTCCTAACCGTGACACGACGCAGGCTCTAGGGTAACACAGCTGGGCTCGTTTAGGATTGGGTTGTGGGCCGGTTTAGGCGGGCTAAGTTAAAGTAGCGACAAGGATTACGGGAGCGCCGAATCCAAACAGGAAACGCCCCCGGGGCAGGGCTCAGGCTGGCTCTCAACACAGCCGGCAGGATGCCGAATTTACCATGGGAGATTCATGCAGCTTTTGGCTACAGCTTGCGAGGCGGTTGCCGGAACGACCAAGAAACTCTTGAAGACGGGGATCGTGGCTGAATATCTGAAATCGCGCACCGAGGATGAGGCGGCGGTATCGGCGGTCTTCCTTTCGGGCCGGGCCTTTCCGGCTTGGGAAGAGACTACTCTTCAGGTTGGCGGCCGTGCCCTTTGGAAGATTGTGGGGGAGCTAGCGGGAAAAGATGATATCGAACTGACGGGCGCGTATCGCCGTCACGGCGACTTAGGCGCCGTAGCAGGAGAAGTGCTTCCGGAACGTGCTGGTCAGGGTCCGGGGGTCATGGAAGTGGAGGCAACGTTTCGTCGGATCGCGGCGGCACGCGGGCCAGCCGCAAAGGCCGCGATGGTCCGCGATCTGATTTCGCGCGCGACCCCGCTCGAAGCCAAGTACATGGTAAAGATCATGACCGGCGATTTGCGCATTGGATTGAAAGAAAGCCTGGTCGAGGACGCGATTGCCAAAGCCTATGGCACGACGCTGGCCGAGGTACAACACGCCAACATGCTGCTGGGCGATATCGGCGAGACGGTTCGACTGGCTTCTGGGGGAAAACTGGCTGCGGCACACATGCGTCTGTTTCATCCCCTGGGGTTTATGCTGGCGAGTCCCATCGATTCGCCAGAAGAAGGTTTAAGTTATTTCGCGGAAGCGGTGGTAGAAGACAAATATGACGGCATCCGGGCGCAGGCGCATGTTTCGGGCGGCGAGGTGAAGATCTTTTCGCGAACGCGCGATGACATCACCGAATCGTTTCCCGAGTTGCCGCAGGCCCTGGCCGGGCTCCCGCAGGACGCCATTCTCGATGGAGAGATCGTGGCGTGGCAGTTTCCCCAAGATCTTTCCCAAACCAAGCAAGTGGTGGATGAAGCGCCGTCCGAGGCGAGCGAGCAGAAGGCGATAAACCTGGGGCGAGCGCGGCCGTTCAGTGTTTTGCAGCAACGGCTGGGGCGAAAGAAAGTCAGCGACAAAATGCTTCTGGCAATTCCCGTGGCATTTCTCGCGTTCGACGTGTTGTACGCGGGCGGAGATCTGGTGATCGATCGTCCGCTGCGGGAGCGGGCGCGGATTCTGGATGGTTTGCTGGAGGTGGAAAGAAAAGTCACTCACCCCGACACGGAAACCCGGAGAAACAAGAAGGATTTGCAAGGTACATTAGGCTTCGGGCCCGAAGAGGAAGCAGCCACCGACCGCATCATTCGCGCGCCGGCATTTCGCGGGTCGTCGCCGGAGCAACTGGAAGAGCTTTTCGTGGCCGCCCAGGCGCGCGGCAATGAAGGCTTGATGATCAAGGATCTCAACTCAGCCTATACCCCCGGCAAGCGCGGAAAGTCGTGGCTCAAGATGAAGCGCGAGCTGGCCACGCTGGATGTCGTCGTAACCGCAGTCGAATACGGCCATGGCAAGCGCATCGGCGTTCTCAGCGATTACACCTTCGCCGTGTGGGATACGAATACGAAGAAGGATAAGGATCATGCTGATGAATCCCGGCTGGTGAACATTGGCAAGGCATATTCCGGTTTAACCGATCGCGAGATTGCGGAGATGACACAGTGGTTTCTCGACCACACGGTCGCAGATCAGGGATTCCGGCGCGTGGTCGAGCCGAAGATCGTGCTCGAGGTGGCCTTCAACAACATGATGGAGTCCGACCGGCATGAGAGCGGCTACGCCCTGCGCTTTCCCAGGATCGTGCGCCTGCGGCCGGATAAGTCGGCGGAAGAGGCGGATACGATTGAACGCGCGCGGGAAATCTATTCCCAACAGACATCTTCTTGAACCTCCCCGCCCTGAAGGGCGGAGGTTCCTAGACTACGCACAGCGGTTGGGATAGGTGGAGGGTTACCAAGCCCGCTCTTTCGATTGCGAGTTGGGTTCTCATTTCCACCGTGGCCACGTTTCCAAAGGCCCCCCTATAATCCCGGACGGCCGGTTTTCCCACGTGACGCCCGGCCGGAAACGCACCCATCAGTGGCTATGGTGGTGATGGTGCTCTTCACTCTCCGCCACCGGAATAACGCAGCCATGCGCCACCTCACAGACCACGTGCTCGAACTGGATGGTCGTGTGGTCGATGCGGAAGTCGCGCAGCAGGCGTTCCTTCACATCGCGCAGGATGCGTTCGCTGACGGACGGAGGAATGTCGGCGATCGCAATGTGGCAGGAGAGCGCGTGGGTTTCCGATCCAATGCTCCAGACGTGCAGATCGTGCACTTCATTCACGCCTTCGATGGAGCGAATGACGGACTCAATTCTCTCCAGCTTCATGCCGCGGGGAGTGCCTTCGAGCAAGATGTTGAGTGTCTCGCGCACAATGCCAAAGCCTGACCACAAGATCAGCACGCCAATGGCGACCGAGAGAACGGAATCGATCCAGTAATTGCCGGTGACCAGGATCGCCCAGCCGCCGACGATGACGGCCGCGGTTGAAAGCGTGTCGCCGACTTCATGCAGAAGCGCGCTACGGATGTTGACGTCGCCGCCCGATCCGTTATTCGCACCTCGGCTCCAACGATAAAGAAGCAGCGCGATGGCTCCGTTCATCACTACGCCGGCCGCGGCCACCCACATCATCACGCGGGCTTGCACGTGCTCGGGATGCTGCAGGCGGCGGAATGCCTCGTAGAAAATGAAAAAGGAAACTGCAACCAGCGAGGTGGCGTTAACCAGCGCCGCCAGTACTCCGGCGCGATGGTAGCCGTAAGTCTTGGTGGAACTGGCCGGACGCGACTGGAAATAGACCGCGACCAGCGAAAGCAGCAGAGCCAAGAAGTCGGAGAGGTTGTGTCCCGCTTCGGAAAGCAGCGCCAGCGAATGACTGCGGATGCCGGCCCCAACCAGTAGCACGATATAGGCCAACGTCACGGCGAGCGACATCTTCAGAACCCGCGTGGGACCGCCTGCGCCATGAACGTGCATGCTTCCAGTGTAAGGGTGGGGGGGGGGCCGGGTTCAAGGGTTCCAGCATGGAGGTGGCCGGCGCGGACGAGAGCTTTCGTCTGGCGAAGCGGCATCTCCAAACAGAACCATCTACTTAGGAGATTCGGAAGAGAAGATCTGGCTGGGCGTTTCCCGCAATCAGCTCTTGGTCAGACTACTAAGATAGCGGTTGTTGTAGAAGGTAGTCGTCTTCTGGACGAATTCGAGAATCTTGAGCATCCGCTCGCGACCTTCCCGGTTCAACTCGCGGAATTGTATGGCCAGACCTAGGCCGGGATCGAGCCGCGCCACCACACCCTCCGCCGACAAAGTAGCATCGTCCATCGAGAATCCCAGCTTGATTTTGCTGCCCGCGGCAAGAATCGTGCTGGTTTCGATGTAACAACCTCCCATGCTGACGTCGGTAAGGTTGGCAAACAGGGGAGTTCCCCCTTCCGGCATCTGCATTTCGATCGTAACCCGGCACTTCAGGCGGGGATGCGAACGACGGTCCTTGTAGCTGAGCTGTTTCTGTTTTTCCAGATACATGCGGCGGTCGGCTTCAGCCAGAAGCTGTTCCGCATCGTTGCCGTCTTCCGGATAAAGCGCGCGCCCCACGCTAAGCGAGAGAATATCTTCGCCGCAAACTTCATTGCCTGCCTGCTGGGCCATGGCCCGGAGTTGCTCAGCCTTCGTTCCAGCCGCATCGGCTGTGAGGCCGGGGGCAATCACCACGAATTCGTCTCCACCCATGCGCGCCACGTAATCGTATTCGCGGCAACCGTCCTTCAGCGCCTGGGCAAAGAGGCGTAACACGCGATTGCCCTCGAGATGCCCGAAGCGGTCGTTAATCTGTTTAAACCCGTCCATGTCGGAGACCATTACGGTCAGCGCCAAATTGTCGCGCTTGCAGCGGGCCAGTTCGCGGTCGAGTTGCAGGAAAAGAGAGCGGGCGTTCGGCAGTCCCGTGAGGTAATCGGTGGTGGCCGAATCTTCCGCCTGCTGGTACTTGAGCGCGTTCTCGATGGAGAGCGCCATCTTGCCGCTGACAGCCAGCAGAATGCGTAGATGATCCGAGGTGAACGCGTCGCGTTCGCCGCGGTAGAGCGCCAGCACCCCGATCACTCCAGAGATGCCCTCCAAAGGCACCGCCAGCGCCGAGCGCAAAGTGCTGAACTTCGACGGATCGTTCAGGTATCCCGGTTCCACCGACGGATTGCCGTTAATAATCGGCTTCCGGTTGTGCGCCACCCAGCCCGACAGTCCTTGTCCGACGGGAATACGCAACGACGAGAATAGCCGGTAGTTGTCTCCGTTCACATATTCGGGAATCAGTTCGGCTTCGCGCCTGATATAGATCGCGATGGCATCGTAAGGCACCATCGGCTTGAGTTTCACGGAAAACACGGAGAGCGTTTCGGTCAAACTGAGAGAAGCGCCCAAATCCTGACTAAGTTCGAACAACGATTGCGCTTCTTGCCGGGCCGCCGCAATCGAAGACAGGAACGTGTTTTCGCGTCCTGCGTAATCCTGCACGGTGGCGTTCTCGAAACCGGCTGCCGGCTCCAGGCCGCGCTCGATTTTGATCGAGGTGGAGAGCGGTCCACTGGGATCCTGCTCCGCTTTGGCCAGCGCGAGCCGTTCCAGGTATTGATAGCGCTTTTGCAGGACATCGACCACCTTCGGATCAAACGACTTACCCGATTCGGCCGCCAACTTCGTCATTACTTCCCGCAAAGGCAAAGCGCGCCGGTATTGACGGTCGGAGGCGAGGGCATCGAGATAATCCACGGCCGAAAGAATGCGAGCTCCGATCGGAATCTCTGCCCCCTTCAATCCCATGGGGTAGCCAGACCCGTCCCACTTTTCGTGGTGGGCGCGCACAATCGGCACCACCGGATAAGGGAAGCGAACGCGCTCCAGTATCTCGGCACCGACCAAAGTATGAATTTTCATCTTCTCGAATTCTTCCGGCGTGAGTCGGCCGGGCTTGGAGATGATGTGTTCCGGCACCGCCAGTTTGCCAATGTCGTGCAGCAGTGCGGCGGCGTGCAAAGCCTCCAGTTCGGCTCCGTTCACCCCCAATTCTTTGGCCACTTCGATCGCATAGATGCGGACGCGCTGCAGATGCTCGTGAGTGGTGTGATCCTTGGCTTCAATGGCCAAAGCCAGAGCCTCGATGGTGCGAAGGTGTAGGTTCGCCATTTCCTCCACGTGGCGTTTCTCATCCTCCAACTTGCCCAGGTAGAGACGATACGAGCGATAAATGAGATAAACCGCCGGCACCAGCAGCAGCGACGTTTCCCAGTTGAACGTATGGTTGAGCCAGGCAATCGCGCCCGCGATTCCGGCGCCCACCAGATAGTAAGGGAACGACCAGAAGTAACAGTCCACCAGAATCCGGATCAGCGGCCGGCGCTCGGTCAAAGAAATAACGGCCGCGATCGACCCTGCATTTGCAATAAAGTAAACCGTGGCCGCCAGTCCCAGTAAAATCGGGCGATTGGGGATCAGCAGGTTCGCCAGCCGGTGGTGGTATGCGACATAGGCAAGCGCCGTCGAAATGGAGCCCGCGCACACGTTGAATGCCACCTGGATTGCCCGGGGACGCTCCGGATATAAGCACTGTGCCAGCATCGAGGACGAGCCCAGAATGAGCGTCTCGGTGAAGCTGAGTTCCAGTACGCCGATCAGGATGAAAAGAAAGTTTACCGACAGCGTGCCGGTGATTCCCGGCAGGCTCACCTTAAGTCGCGATGCCAGAATGGCGATGCCGAAATAGCAGATAAATTCAGCAATGTTCTTGCTGCTCTGGTGAATGCCGGCGTAAAGCAGCGTGGCCAGTCCCGCAATGATCACCAGGGAGATATACAGCTTGGCGATGGCAGACAGTCCTCTCCACAATCGCGATTGTGCGGGCAGACTTATAGCGACGCTGGATGCGCCAGTCATTTTGATTCACACCTGTGGAGCAAAGACCTACGGCTGGGAGGGATGCCAGCTCTCCATGAATAGCAGTTAAGAGGTTTAGAAACAATGATTTGAACGGTTTTCGATAAACTTCGGTAACTTGCCAGGGCTAAAGTGCGGGCGCCTACAACCGAGTTCGAAAAGGGAAACCCTTGAGATAGTGTAAGTCGAACAGCCAGCTGGGGTTTCCCCTTAGGTCTCTCATGGCCCTAGACGAAGACCAAATGCAGGAAGGCCATTTTAGGAAGGAAATGCAGCTGCCTTCTTCATACCGAGTGGGAAACGTCCTCTTCAGCCACGCCTTCATCTGCCCCGGTTGTCGACCCAGCCGCGGAAGACTTTCCCCGCCGCATGGCGACAATTCCGGTGCGCACCATCTCCAGCACTCCGTAGGGGCGTAGGACCTCGAGCAAACCGTCAATCTTGTCTTCGGCCCCGGTAATTTCAATGGTCAGCGACTCGGGGGCAACGTCAACCACGCGCGCCCGAAACACGCTGGCCAGTTCCAGCACATGTGATCGCGCCTCGTGGGTGGCCGCCACTTTAATCATCGCCAGGTCGCGGACGATCGAGGGCTGGTCGGTGATGTTCTCCACCAGCAAAACGTTGACCAGTTTATAGAGATTGGCCTCGATGCGGCGCGCCTGATCGTAGTCAGCATCGACCGTGATGGTCATGCGCGACACCTCCGGCTTCTCGGTGCGCCCTACCGTGAGCGAATCGATATTGAACGCACGGCGGCGAAACAGCGAAGCCACTCGCGTCAGCACTCCCGGTTTGTTTTCCACATAGACCACGTAGGTGTTCAGCATGTCTTCTCTACTCGTCGTTTCTCTTCATTGTCTTTACTCGTCGTCTTTCGTCTTTACTCGTCGTCTTTCGACGTCTTTATTCATCGGCGGCGGTTTCGACTATCTTACTGGGCCGCCGGATCATCTCGTGCAGCGACGCTCCGGCCGCCACCATGGGATAAACCGTGTCCTCTTGTTCCACCCGGAAATTGATCAGCACCGGCCCGTCATGTTGTCGCGCCGCCTGCACCGCCGGCACCACCTGCGAGCGCTCCGTAACGGTCATACTGCGAATGCCATAAGCCTCGCCAAGTTTCGCAAAGTCCGGATTCAGCAGCGGCGTCGCAGCATAGTTGCGCTCGTAGAAAAATTCCTGCCACTGCCGCACCATGCCCAGAAATCCGTTGTTAATGATGGCGATATGAATCTTTAGTTTTTCCTGAACAATGGTGGCAAGTTCGCACAACGTCATCTGGAAGCCGCCATCGCCCACCACCACCCACACTTCAGCTTCCGGGCGCGCGACCTTCACTCCGATCGCCGCGGGCAAGGCGAAGCCCATCGTGCCCAGGCCTCCGGACGTAATCAGGCTGCGCGCCTTCTCATGCTTGTAATATTGTGCCTCCCACATCTGGTGCTGTCCCACGTCGGTTACCACCACGGTGTCGCCGTCGCGGGTCTCGCGCCACAGATCGTTGATCACGTGGGCCGCGTAAAGATGCCCACTGTCAGGCAGATTCTGGATGTCGCGAACCGCCGCATCGCCTTTCAGCTTGTCGATGGAGTCGAGCCACTCGCTGCGGTCAATCGTTTCCACCTTCGGCAACAACTCATGCAGCACCTCCCGCAAGTCTCCGACCAGCGGAACATCAACTTTAACGTTCTTGTTGATCTCCGCAGGATCAATCTCGATGTGAATCTTCTTAGCATTAGAAGCGTAAGTCTTCAGATTGCCGGTCACGCGATCGTCGAAGCGCATGCCGAACGCCAGCAGCAGGTCGGCTTCCTGAATGGTGTGATTCACCCAAGCCTCGCCGTGCATACCCATCATCCCGAGATTCAGGGGATGCGACGCAGGAAATGCGCCCAACCCCAGCAACGTGAGCGCGACGGGGATGCCGGTGCGCTCGGCAAATTCACGCACTTCGTTCATGGCTCCGGAAATGATGATCCCGTGCCCCGCCAGAATTACCGGCCGCTTGGAGTTGTGAATTAATTCCAGCGCCTGCTCATATTCTTTCGGCTCCGGCGACAGATCGGGACGATATCCGGGCAGCTGCGGCTTGGCCGCCTCCCAATCGAATTCGCAAGTCGTCTGCTGGGCATCTTTGGTGATATCGACGAGTACCGGCCCTGGCCGGCCCGAGCGCGCCACATAAAACGCCTCCCGAATCGTCCGTGCTACTTCGCTGGCATGCGTCACCAGATAATTGTGCTTGGTGATAGGAAGCGTGACGCCTGTGATGTCGGTTTCCTGAAATGCATCGGACCCGATCAGTTTGCTGCCCACCTGCCCGGTGATGCACACAATGGGCGACGAATCGAGCATAGCCGTGGCAATTCCGGTGACCATGTTGGTGGCGCCTGGTCCCGAGGTAGCGACGGCCACTCCGACCTGTCCACAGGCGCGCGCGTAACCATCGGCCATGTGCGTCGCTCCCTGCTCGTGGCGCACCAGAATATGGTGAATCTTGCTGCCCCTGAGCGCGTCATACGCCGGCAGAATCGCCCCTCCCGGATAGCCGAACACACTGGTCACTCCCTCGCGCTCCAGGCACTCCCACAGAATGCTCGCGCCGCTCATGCTTTTCGCAACCATACGTTTACTGATCTCGTCTTTCTCAGCGATGCTCTTGTCATTCATGATTTTGTCAGCCATGGACGTCTTGTCCTTCTGATGCTGCGCCAACTCTTCCTTCAGCTCCTAACCTACCGCGAAAGCATTTGACCTGCGCTTCAGTTTTGAACTCCGGCTGCGGCTCCGTTTCAACTCGCCTCCGGCCCAATCTTGACCTCGGCCTGTGCTTCAGTTTTGCAAGGGCGCAGCTTCCAGCCGCGCGCCGTACGTCAGTGCGCAAAATCAGCAGCGGCTTTAGCCGCGGAGTACATTCCGATCCTTCAGCCGCCCGCTAAAACACAAAACCCACCAAGCCAGCAATTCTGGCGGGGCGGGATTCGCAAGCCTTCAAGATTTCTATCGTTCAGCTCACGGGTTCCCTCCACACCGGCGAGGGTACAAAAACTCGTACCCCGCAGACCGCGACACTAATTCGGTGCAGATATCCAATGTTCATAGTTGTTTCGAGGATCCTCCGATGGTATCGAAGGCAGAGGCTGGCTGCAAGGAGAAAGTCCGTACAATCCGTACAAGCCGCAGAGCGGCGACAGGATGAAACCCGCGGCGAAGCCGTGGGCGGGCGAAGGGTAGATGATTAAGCCCCGAAAGCGGCGAAGAGACTGCGACTCTCAAGCCCAGTTAGATTCGAAGAACTTGCTGGTTCACATCCTCGGCCGCTAGCGTTACATTTTCAGGCCGCCCAAGATCGCGCCAATAAAATTCATCCGCACGAAACCCCAGTATTTTCTCTCTCTCGCCAGCCAGCCGCAAATACGCAGTAATAATCGAGAAGACGCCGTTTTCGCTCAACATTCCCAGGAATCGCGCCGAAATCACGTGTACGCCGGAAAATGCCAACGCATAAGTTCCCGGTGACGGACAGACCATTTCAGGCGCCCCGTCCCGCCCCGCGCGCCTTCCGCACAACTGATTCTGTTCGTCGAACATCAGATATCGCGAAGTCTCGCGATCCTGTACCGCCAGCGTGGCCAGCGCCTGATTCTGCCGGTGAAATTGCACCATACGATCCAGATCAATGGTGCTGAGCACATCTACATTGTGCAAAACAAACGGCTCGTCCAAATGACTGGAGTCTTCCAGAAAAAACCACGCCGCCTTCTTCAGGCTGCCGCCGGTATCGAGCAAGACTTCTTCGCGCGAAATTTCAATGCCCATTCCGAAGTTATCGTTCTTCTTCAGATAACCAACCACCATGTCCGCGAAGTGATGGACATTGACAATCACTTCGCGCACTCCAAACTGGCGCAGGCGCCGCAGCGTGATCTCCAGCAGCGTGTACCCAGCTACTTCTACAAGTGCTTTAGGACGATCGTCGGTAAGCGGACGAAGGCGGGTACCCAAGCCAGCCGCCAGAATCATCGCCTTCATGGCTTCGCTCGACCAGAAGCGGCTGGTTCCGCCTTGGCTGGCTCAGGTTCCGGCTTTTCCGTCCCGGCAGCCTCCGGTTCCATTTTTTCCAGCTCGCGATGCCGCAAGACCACCTCGACGCCGTTCCGTCCCTCCAGCCGCTTCGCCACCTGCTCCGCCAAATACACGGAGCGATGCTGTCCCCCCGTGCAGCCAAAAGAAACCATCAGATTCTTAAATCCCCTGCGCTGATAATTATTCACGCTGGCATCCACCAGCGACATCACGCTGGCCAGAAACTGATGCACGCTCTCCTGCTGGTTGAGGTAGTCAATCACCGGCCCATCCCGGCCGGTGAGCCTCTTGAATCGCTCCTCGCGCCCGGGATTCGGCAGGCTGCGCCCATCAAAAATAAATCCCCCACCGTTCCCGCTCTCGTCTTTCGGCAGGCCGCGATGAAACGAGAAACTGAAAATCCGCACCACAAGATTGTCCGCATCCGACGCCAACCCCTGCAATTTCTCCGAAGCCAGCATGCTGTGGAACGCAGCCGTCAGCGTCGGTAGCGCAATGGGCAGGGTGACGTTATGCAGCAGCCAGCGCAGATTTTTCAGCGCATACGGCACACTCTGTAAAAAATGCACCTTGCGCTCGTAAAATCCGCGGAACCCGTACGCCCCCAGCGCCTGCATGATGCGGATATAAACGTAGGCGTAGTAGTGCTGCATGAACGCTTCGCGCTTCAGGTCGACAAATCCAGTCAGAGTGTCCAAATAATGATCCAGCAACTGCTGTCGCAACTCCGGCGGCAGATCCGCCTTGGCATCGTACAGAAGAGAGGCAACGTCATATTGCAGCGCGCCTTTGCGCCCGCCTTGATAATCAAGAAAAAAAGGCTGTCCTCCGCGCAGCATGATATTTCGCGACTGAAAATCCCGATAGAGAAAGTAGTCGCGACCCGCGCTTAACAAAAACTTGGTCAGACTTCTGAAATCGTCTTCCAAGGCCTGTTCGCTGAAAGGGATACCGGCCAGCCGCAAAAAATAATATTTGAAATAATTCAGATCCCACGAAATCGACTGCCGATCAAAACTTCCGCGCGGATAACACACTTTGTAATTCAAGTCGCGACCCGCCTCGATCTGAAATCGCGGCAACGTCGCGATGACTTTCCGATAAGCTTCGACCGCCGCCGAACCAATCTGCTCGCCCGCGCGCTGCTGCGACAGAAACTCGAACAGCGACGTGTTCCCCAAATCCTCCTCGAGATACGCCCCGTGATCCAGATCCTCCGCATAGATCTCCGGTACCGGCAAACCATGCTTGCGAAAATGCCGGGAGAATTCGAGAAAAGCTGCATTCTCTTCGCGCACGTCGTAAAGAATGCCGATGGCGCTGATATCCCCGGCAACCAGCCGGATGATCTTGCGCCCCGAACCGCCCAGCTGGCCTTGCAGCGGCTGAATCCGCTCGACCGGCGAGTGAAAATGCTGCTCAAAAAGATTCTTTAGAAGGTCCATTTTGGAAGGTCCGTCACAGGGGACCGCGCGATTCAGGATTACGATTCACGGCCCAATTCACCACCAAGATATCATCGAAGCGCACGACACGACCGGGCCGAAATTTACTGGCAAAACCTTAGTTTTCCAGGAAAGAGACCAAATTCGAAGAGGCTAAGAGCTAAGATCCTGAAGAAACCGGTGGCGGCGGTAGGACTGGAACCTACGACCTACGGATTTGTGAGCCGCCCACCCGGCGCTGACTCTAAAGCAGCTTCAATTTAGGATAGTTCGGCAGATTCCGGCAAACTCCTGCAAAATCCGCAACCCAGGCGCAACAAGAAAGGCGGTGAAGTGTCAGAAACCGCCGCAAACAGTGCTGGAGAGAAAGCCTAACTCTTTCGTGACCCGGACAACTCTATGCTGCAGGGATGGGCGTAGCTCAGTCTTTCGCTTAAATCAGTGGCCGAGCTACGCCTACGTCCCCCGGTTGGTCGTATGCCCTCAGTCATAACGACAGGCCGATACCTAACTGCGTAAAGCCCCTCAACCGCCCCTGTCCTAGGCCGGTGCGGTCCCGGACTCAGACCGGGCCAAGAAGCCTTCGCTTGGCGAGCGGCCTGCCACCGACCACGAATTGAATCCTGGAGATCGGGTCGAAGGTTTTTGGGCAATCTCGGAAAACCATAATGAGGAGCTGGGTACGGTTGAGCGAAGGAACGAAGAAGACGCATTCAGTCAAATGGGATGAGGACGGTCATACAAAACTCCAACAACCGTCACACAAGAAGGTCTAGCTAAAGGCCGTTGCGAAACCTAGCAACAGCCTTTAGCTAGACTGCCCGAGGTGCTCGATGAGCGCTATTGCTCAGACTCGTTCTGGGAATCCTGTGTAGCCTTGGAAATGATCCCAGAAGGAGGGATTTCGTTATGGCCCAGAACCTTACAAATCAAGACTGGCGATCCCTCGCCGCACAGGCTAGTACAGAGCAGGACTCCGCGAGGCTCTCAAGCCTGGTGACCGAACTGTGCAGTTCGTTAGATGAGCGCCAAAAAACGCCTCGGTTTCAGCGCCACGAAGAGAATCAAGAAAGCCAAAGCAAGTCAAGATTAACGTTGGCAGCGAGAAAACCCTCGTAGCCAAGGTTCGGGGCAAGGCCGCGGAAACGCGCCCTAGTCATTGGGAGAAATGGGAGTGGGCTTATCTCGCCTCCCAATGGTTTCACCGGGAACTTACAGAACAATCATTATGGCTTCTCGAAGCATGATCGACCCATGAACGACCTCCAAATGAGGCCGTTAATGAGGCCGTTCAAGACGCGACTTTGGCTCCTAGGAGCGGCCCTAGCTCCTAGTTGGCATCGCGCCGGGTTTGCACCACTTGATCCAATAGCACCAGGAGTCTCGGCCGACTTATTTTCGCCGGGACGGAAGTGCGTCAGTCGTGCCGTTTAGTGGGAGTCGTAGGAGGACTATGTGATCGCACTGCTCTGCCTTTTTGCAGACTATAAAATCTTTTTAGCAAACGCGCCTGTCAGTAAGTAGTTTTCCAGTTCGTGAATCCGGTCTGCTTTCCCGTCGTATTCCGCCAGTTCTGTGAGCGATAGACCTCCGAAGACCTCATCACGCCGCGTCTTGCTTTGTTCTTTGCGGAGCCGTATCAACTCGGATTGGGGCTTTTCCTCTACCATGGTCGATTCTGGACGGGTTTGGCTATCACTGTCGATACCGTGTGTCCGGTACTTTGCACATCACGGCACCCTACACCGTGTGTCCCCGGAAACATCCGGCATCGAACACTACTTGCTGAGAAATCCTTGAAGGAGAGACCGACTCTGCTGATCCGAGATGGGCACGAACTCCGACTCGCCCCACCAGAAGCGGCCAGCCCAAATCAGTAAGCGAGACCGATTAGCGCGATGGCTGTCAGAGCGTAAGGCCAAACCCAGACAATCCATTTGAAGCCAGGCCGGATTTCTCCTAGCGCTATGCTAGCTCGCTTTTTGAGATCCTGCGACGGCAGGGATCGCTGCTTTCGGCGGGCATTGGTGCGATCGAGAATAGACAACTGCCTGCTCTGTCGTCATCGTTTCAGATTCCAATCCGCACGCGTGGCACCGATAGATAAACTTGCCGTCCTCAACTTCCCTTAGGCTGAACATGGTTTGTTCTCCTATTCGCCGTCAACTGCTGAATGCAGTTTGCGGCTATGCCTAGCCCTTGGGAATAGCCCGGCAGTTCGGGGCACGAACGTAACCTGTGTCGGATTACCTTGCATTGAAGAGGCTCTCAGCCTGCATCGACCCGGGCCCAAAACCCGTAACCCCACTCCGTGCGGCGAAGGCGGAATTTTGGATGGAAGCCCGCTTGGGGAAACCGACAGTTACGAATTGCTGCATTCGCCACAAACGGCAGGATGGCCTCTGCCTGCGGGTTTGCCTTAAAGGTCCGCTCGACAAAAGCCGGGTTGGAGCTTGCTACCCTTTCCTGAGGCCCAAACGATATCTGCCTGCAAGTCATTGAAAATGCGGGGGCAATCTGTGCATAGAATTTTGCGCACAGAAGTGCCAAACGAAAGAGCATACGCGGAAGGTGCATTTTTATTGGGTTTCCCGATAAATTCGCAAACCCGGTATTCTGTGCGGGTCTCGTGAGCCTTGATTTTACTGGGTAGTCTCGTAGTGTCCCAAGTCGCTATTCGTTGCAACCGCTGCCACAAACTTTGGGCCTCGTACGTTCTTGGTATGTGAACGCAAGAAGCATGGCCGAAACAAGCGAGATGGAAATCACTAAGCCCGAAGGACTGGATGCTATTTTTCGTGCTCATTATGAGCGCATTGCCCGCGTCATTGGCCGGGTCATTCATGACCAGGCCCGCGCGGAAGAACTAGCGGTGGAAGTTTTTCTAAAGTGGTGGGGGAATCCTCAAGCACACGGAGCGCATGCGGAGGGGTGGCTTTATCGGACCGCCGTACGTGAGGCATTGGACGAACTGAGACGCCAGACACGCCGGAGCCGATTCGAGCGCCTTTTCAGTTTCGTCTGCGAGTCGCCTCCCACGCCGGAGCACTTGTACGCCGTCAACGCTGAGCAGCACCGGGTGCGAACCGTGCTCGCAGCTTTGAATCGGCGTCATGCGGAGCTGTTGCTCCTGTGGAGTCAGGGCCTCAGCTACCGGGAGATTGCCGCCTCTCTCACCGTGAATTCCAACTACGTCGGAAGTCTCGTCGGCCGTGCTCAAGAAGCGTTCCGGAAGGAGTACTTGAAACGATATGGAAACCAATCATGAAGATCACTGGGTCGCCGACCGGCTTGCAGCTATCGAACCACAGTGGAGTCCAAACCTCGCGCGTGGACGCGAATTGCTCAACGCCAGGCTTGACGGGCGGCGAAGCCACTCGTGGACTTGGCTGGCGGCTGCCGCCGCCACTGCTGCGGTGTGCGTCGTGGTGTTCGCATTCCCGGGAACCAGGGCGATCGCCCAAGAGTTCTGGTTCCGGTTTATTTTGCGCCGCGTAGATGTTTTACGGCTCGATTTATCGAAGTTACCGCTGCATATGCAGGTGACAACCAACGGCCTGGAGCAGAGCGTTCAGAATGTGGATGACGCCGAGAGCAAAGCAGGTTTCAGGCCGTATCTACCGTCACATGGCGTTCTCGACGAGAGTCCTGACATCGTGGTAACTGGGCCGATCTTGGTAGAGCAGACGATCCACGTCCGCGATATTGAATCTGCTCTCGGCGAAGTGGGAGCAAGTGACGTGCAGGTACCGGCTGAATGGGAAGGCGTGCAATTGCGCAGCGCGATTGGACCCATGGTGGAGGAGAACTATGCGGACAACGTCCGTATCCTGCAGGCGCGGCCGGTGGAACTCTCCATCCCATCCGGTTTTGAGTTGGAACACTTCGCCGAGGTGGCATTCCGGAGCATCGGAGTTTCCTCCTGGGAATCGCGTGCAATGGCCCAGAAGTTCGCAGCCCATCCAGCCTGGTTGCTCGATATTCCACCGGATGCCGTGGTGAACGTCCAGGAGGTGGCGCTGCATACGGGTCCCGCGCTGCTGATTGAAGACCTGGATGAGAAGGGTGCGGTTAAACAGGCGACGGTTGTCCTTAGTACGAGCGAACGAATGTATTCAGTGAGCAGTAGAATCCGGGAACTAAGCATAAAGATCGCCAATACCCTTCCCTAGGCCGGTCGCTGCACGTCGCCACTACTCCGGCAGTTGTTTTAGTAGCAACTGCCGGAGAGCGCCTGGGCTCTGCAAGCACTGGCACCAAGGCAGTGCGCCTGGAGGGTTCTGAGCTATCTCTGTTTTCGCCAATTGACGAACGGTGCATAATCTTGTCCTGCGGGGAACGCCCTGAAAGTAAAACCGCATCATTTGATCGCGCTAATCGTCGCCGCCATTTGCAGCGATTTTCTTATTGATACACATCGTCGGAATCGCACGGCGCGACACACAATACCGTGCCATCCTGAAGACCTGTTCTGACGTGCTAAAACCCGGTATAAAACGGAGTGAGGTCGAAAACTACTTCATCCTGTCAAAGTATGTTTCGTTTCGTTTGACCGAGGAGCATGAAGACAGTGTTCAAATTACGCATGAAGGCGCGGGGCGGGTTTGCCAAGAGCAACTCGTCTACTTCAGGTTCGAGTTTGCTACGGTTGAACCCAAGTAAGGAATCAGTTGCTGAGCCTGGGGACAGGCTGGTGCGGATTTTCTGTGGCGCAGCAGAACCCGTCGATTGAGCGCGATTGACTTCCCAGAAGCCGATTGTTAGCGCCCAGGGGCGGAACCCTTACCCTTTAATGTGCAAAAGCCGCTGATCACCAGATTCTGGTAGTCTTCCCTTCGAGTATTAGTAATAATTTCGTATAGCTCAAGACCGGCAGAGCAACAAGCGACACGCTTTACCTCATCCCACAGAAGCAGCCCCTGATAGTGACCTGGACCTTGGTATTCAATGACACGAACCGGATTGCCTTTTGTGTTCGTGACAAGGAAGTCCACGCGCTTGCTGTTTATGCTACGAAATGCATTCTCCAGAACCGCACTGTAGAAAGACTCCCATCGGTACTTGCGCAAACAACAGGTACTTAGTTTTGTAAGCTTTTCTTCATTGTTTACCGGGCTGGCTAGCAATCGCCGGTAACTCCGGATTCGGCTGAGGCCCACAAGGATTCGCCGAGGACACACTTCACTGTTGCGCATGAGACCCGGCAAGTATGACTGTAAGCATCAGTTGCTGATCACAGGTGCCGAACTGCGGGAGTTGAAGGAATTAGATCTTGCGGAATCGTTTGGTCTGGATCGTCGTATCGAGCGCTACCATCGAGTTTTCCTGCCGCTTCCGCGTCACTCTCCAGGTGTCCTGGGCATATTCAGCTTCGGGATGCAAGTTGTACTTATCGGAGTCGAACAGAACATCCGCGTCCAGCTCAATCTTCACTTCGTGCTCGGTGACTTTCGCTGCTGTGATCACCGACCCTGAGGTGATCACCGACCTCAACCCATCCCAACGACACGAAGTGCGCGCGCTCTTCTCCCGGAGACCGGCCGGGGACATGCTGCATCTCCGCAGCCCAGTCCGCGCGCGCCAGATCCTTAACCGTGCCGCCGCCGTTGTTCGTGACAGGATTACCGCCGATGGTGTCAGAGGCTTCGGTGAGAGGACACTGGCGCTGGACAAGTAACGGCGGGAGCAAGCCGTGGCGGACAGACTGCGCGCGGACCTGTAAAGGAGAGGCAGCAACGCATGGCGTCAGCTTTTGAACGTGGGAATCTGCATCTGGCGAGCGGGAGGCAGTGATGTCGGCATTTGTCTGGCTGGATTACTCGGAGAGCGAGCGCCGGAAGATGCTCGATGCCGTCGATCTTTTCAGAGACCACGACACAGCGAAACGATAACATCTACAAAGCTATTCGAAGCTATTCGAAGAATCACCTTGACGGTGACCGGGTTCACGCGGCACAATTTTTCTCCGGTCGCGACTGCCGCGACGTTGCGTTTCTTGCATTCCAAGCACTCCATGCTCCAGCCAGGTTCAAATAGAAGGATTCACCATGAAAACGATTACACTGCACCATGTTCTGGCATTAATCGTTACTTGCTTCTTTCTGTTCTGCGAAGTTGCTGTTGGGCAGGCAGTCTACGGCAACATCAACGGTACGGTGAATGATCCTAGCGGCGCGGCCGTCGCGAATGCTTCGATCACCATTACCGACACGGACCGCGGAATCAGCAATAAGACAACGGCAAATGAAAGTGGGAACTACGAGCAAACCCATCTGTTGGCTGGCCACTACAAGATCAGTGCCAGCGCGCCCGGATTCAGCGTGGCCGAGGCTCTTGCTGAGGTTCAGATCGATTCCTCAACTCGCGTCGATCTTCGGCTGGGGGTGCAGGGCCAGTCCACCCAAGTTACGGTTACAGACGAAACGCCGCAGCTCAAAGTGGACCGAGCCGATGTCAGCACAACTCTCACCACGGACGAACTCGGCGGCTTGCCGATCTTGAACCGCAACGTGACCCAGATGCTGCTGGTGACGCCTGGGACGCAGCTAAACGATTGGACACACGCCGCAGCTGAGAACCCGCAGGGCGGTTACCAGATCGATGTCAACGGGCAACAATTCACCTCCAATGGCTTCCTGCTGGACGGGACGGAAAACAATAGCGCCATCCTGGGCATTGCGGTTGTAAATCCTGATATCGACTCGCTGCAGGAGTTCAAAGTCACCACCAGCAATTACGATGCTCAATTTGGTTCGGTCGCAGGCGCCCTGTTGCAAGCCACAACGAAATCAGGCACGAACAATCTTCACGGTTCTCTGTTCGAGTACTTACGCAATGACACCTTCAATGCGAAAGACCGGTTCTCTGCGCTAAATCTGCCGCTACGCTGGAATCAGTTCGGGGGCTCGTTTGGCGGCCCTATCAGAAAAGACAAACTGTTCTTTTTCACCGACTACCAAGGCACGCGCAGACGCCGCGCTGCTTCCATAATCACGACCGTGCCAACCGCAGCCGAGCGCGGCGGCGATCTGACCGCTCTTTTGGGTAACTTCATTTGCGCCGATGGCAGTACCTCGGCAACCGGATGCGCCACCCCTCAACTTGTGCCGACAACTGAAGGCGGGCTTGCGCCCGCTCA
>Ga0207040_1121_pt1 | contig 22643 bp, 18 predicted proteins | sample Alteio_BWMinCont_72_FD_153279 | JGI IMG/M metagenome (GOLD analysis project Ga0207040, IMG submission 153279) | Enriched cells from forest soil in Barre Woods Harvard Forest LTER site, Petersham, Massachusetts, United States -... | ecosystem: Environmental > Terrestrial > Soil > Temperate forest >... | reverse complement strand
ATTCGATAAAACGGTAGACGATGTCCATTGCGTTAGCTCAGAATGAAAAGCGGAAGCCGACTTCCCGCCACCACCTCAACTTCTGGCAACTCTGGAATATGAGCTTCGGTTTTCTCGGAATTCAATTTGGATTTGCTTTGCAGAATGCCAACGTGAGCCGGATCTTCCAAACGCTGGGAGCCAAAATCGATGATATCCCCATTTTGTGGATCGCGGCCCCCATTACGGGGCTTCTCGTACAGCCGATCATCGGATATATGAGCGACCGCACCTGGCACCCGAAATGGGGCAGGAGGAGGCCGTTTTTTTTTGTGGGTGCCTTGCTGGCATCGACCGCGCTGTTCCTGATGCCTAATTCCTCCGTATTGTGGATGGCGGCCGGATTGCTCTGGATCATGGACGCTTCCATCAATATCAGCATGGAGCCCTTCCGGGCATTTGTCGGAGACAAGCTGCCGTCGACGCAGCGCACCAGTGGCTTTGCGATGCAAACCTTTTTCATTGGGACGGGTGCCGTGATCGCTTCCTTATTGCCCTATTTGTTCACCAACGTCCTGGGCATGCGCAATACCGCGGCACCGGGCATCATACCGGATTCGGTCAAATATTCTTTTTATATCGGCGGGGTGGTTTTTCTCGGGGCCGTGCTGTGGACCGTGCTCAGCACCGACGAATTTCCTCCTGAGGACATCAAGAGCTGGGAAGAGGAAAAACTCCGGAAGGGGGGACTGATCCATGGGATCGTGGACATTACACGCGGCATATTCAGCATGCCCGCGACCATGCTTCAGCTGGCCGTCGTGCAATTCTTCACCTGGCTGGCCTTTTTTTCCATGTGGATCTATACGACCGCCGGGGTTGCCCAGCACGTGTACCATACCACCGACACCAGCTCAAAGGCTTTTCAGGACGCAGGAGATTGGGTGGGCGTGATGTTCATGGTCTATAACGGGATTTCGGCAGTGATCGCCTTTTTCCTGCCAGTGCTCGCTTCGCGCATGGGAAGAAAATATGCGCATATGATGAGCCTGATCGTGGGAGGCCTGGGCCTGATCTCCATGTTCTTTATCCATGACAAGAACCTGCTATTGTATCCCATGATCGGCATCGGACTGGCCTGGGCATCTACCCTGACCATTCCTTACGCCATTCTGGCGGGGGCGCTTCCGCCGGCCAAGATGGGCTTCTATATGGGGGTTTTCAACTTCTTTATCGTCATTCCGCAGATCCTGGCCGCAGCGATCCTGGGATTTTTTGTCCGGTCGGTCTTCCACAACGAAAGCATCTACGCGCTGGTCATCGGTGGGATTTCGATGGTCATCGCGGGCCTTTTCAACCTAATTATCCGAGATCATGATGACCGGATCCGCAAGGCACTTGCGTAAATGTTGGCGGGCAATGGGCATCGGCCTGATTTTTTGCCTGTCCATGGATTGCATGCTGGCGCAGGATACGATTGCCGTCTATCCCAGCTGCTGGTGGATTGGCATGAAAGACCCTACGGTTCAATTAATGATCCATGCTCCCGGCATCGCCCGCAACACTGTTCGCCTTAGTCTCGACTATCCAGGCGTCCGGCTCGTTCGTTACCAACGCCTGGAAAGTCCAAATTACCTGTTTGCCGATCTGCTCATTTCCTCGCAAGCCCAACCAGGCCTGCTTCAGTTCCATTTCCTTCACCAAGGCGGGGTTGTACAAAATCTACGCTTTCGCCTCAAAGCCCGGCGACCCGGCAACGGCAGCTCCTTTGCCCAGGGGGTTACGGCTGCTGACCTCATTTACCTCATCATGCCCGACCGGTTTGCGAACGGTGACAGCAGCAACGATCGAATACCCGGCATGCGTGACCAGTCCTTGGATCGGGATTCGATATTTCTTCGGCACGGCGGAGATTTGCAGGGGATCACCCGGCACCTGGATTATTTGCAGGATCTCGGGATAACGACCCTTTGGCTCACTCCGGTGTTGGAAAACGACATGCCCAACCGGACGGAGCACGGCTATGCGATAACCAACCATTACCGCGTCGATCCGCGGCTGGGCGGCGCAGCGGCCTATCAGGCTCTCATCGACTCCCTGCACCGGCGCGGGATGAAGATCATTCAGGATGCCGTATACAATCATGTGGGACTTTATCATTTCCTGGTTCAGGATCTCCCGGCCCGAGACTGGCTGAACCAGTGGCCGGCCTTTACGCAGACCAGCTACCGCGATCAACCTCTCATGGATTCGCACGGCTCTGCCTACGACCAACACATAACCAGCGACGGCTGGTTCACCCGGCAAATGCCCGACCTGAATCAACGGAATCCTTTTTTGGCGCACTATCTGATCCAGCAGGCCATCTGGTCAGTCGAAGAATTCGGGGTGGACGGCTGGCGCATTGATACGTATATCTACTGCGATTTGAACTTCATGAACCGCTGCAACGCCGCGTTGATTCGGGAATACCCGCGCATCAGCATGTTCGGCGAAGCCTGGGTGCATGGCACAGCCAATGAAGCCTATTTTGCGCGGAACAATCTTTTGGTTCCTTTCAAAAGCAACCTGATGGGAGTTACCGACTTCCAATGCAATTTCTATGGAATCCTGCCTGCGCTCACCCAAGCAACGGATTGGAACGGCGGCGTGAACCGCCTGTATTCTACCCTGGCCAATGATTTTCTCTACCAGGACCCCATGCGCAACCTGATCTTTCTCGACAATCACGACCTCAGCCGCTTTTATTCCGTACTGGGCGAAGACCTGTCCAAACTAAAAATAGGCATCGCCTGGTTGCTGACTTGCCGCGGGATACCGGAGCTGTATTACGGCACCGAGCTGTTGATGAAAGGCCTGGCCAACCCGGACGGTCTCGTGCGGAAGGACTTTCCGGGAGGTTGGCCCGGAGACCCTAAAAATGCATTTACCGGTCAAGGATTAACTGCCGAAGAAAAGGAGCTGTGGCAATTCGTTCGGACGCTGGCCCGGTTCCGGGCCCACTGCCCGGCGATCCAAACAGGCCGGATGATGCAGTTCCTGCCGGTGCATGGAGTATATGTCTATTTCCGCTATTCGGAGAAGCAAACCATCATGTGCATAATGAATCCCGGCGACGCGGTGGTCAACCTGGACATGAGCCGCTATGCCGAGCGCACCGCAGGGTACCAGCGCGCAGCGGACGTATTGGGATCGGCCGAGTTTTCGCTTTCCGGCACGCAGCCCATTCCTGCGCGCACGATGTTGGTCTTGGAATTAAGACCCTGAGACCGGCCAGGCAGCCTTACAGCAAGGCGTCCTCTGTGTAGCGCCGGCCGTACGATCCCCAGTCCTTCCGGCTCTCCAGCATCGTTTTCTTTAGTTGGAAAGATGGAATTGTTGAACTGCTGCCGCTGATTATTATAATACGCGGTGTAGGGCAGGATATACTCGGAGTTCGTAGCGCTGTTTTGTCGCCGGACCGGGGGCCAACATTTTACTTTCCGTGTTCATTTTAGGGCTAATTTTACGAGAACAGTGCCTGGCAAGCCCTATTCTCAGGCAGCCGAAGCAATGAGTGGCAAAAAAAAGAAATCCTCCAAAAAGAAGAAGCAGAAAATAAAAGCCGGTGAATCCGGGCAGCCCGTCAATAAAATCCAAGCTTTGGAATCAGCTATTTCCACCAGGTACGAAGACATCCATTTTGTAGACTCCACTCGGTCGGTGTGGAACTATTCTTTATTCAGCGAGGAAGACATCCGCAATTTTCAGCGCGGCACGCATTATGGCCTATATGAGCTTTTTGGTTCCCATCAGCGGGAAGTCTTGGGCACGCGCGGATACTATTTTGCCGTTTGGGCACCGAATGCCACTTATGTTTCGGTTGTCGGCAATTTCAATCATTGGGACAATACCGCGCATCCGCTGTATGTCCGGTTGGAGCAGTCAGGAATCTGGGAGGGATTCATTCCAGGCTTCCCCAGGGGAGATGTATACAAATATCATATTCATGGATTTCAGGGGCGGCTTTTGGACAAGGGGGATCCGTACGCAAATTTCTGGGAAAAAAGGCCCGCAACGGCTTCCATTTCCTGGTCTTTGGAATATGTCTGGCGTGACAGGGACTGGATGAACCGACGCAAAACGAACAACGGCTTGGAAGCGCCCTGGTCCGTGTATGAAATGCACCTGGCCAGCTGGATGCGTCCGGACAAATTCAACGAAGAAACATACAACACCTACGATCAAATCCGGGAGCGCCTGGTTCCCTATCTCCGGGAGATGGGGTTCACCCACGTGGAATTTATGCCGGTCATGGAGCATCCCTTTGACGGGAGCTGGGGTTACCAGGGCACGGGTTATTTTGCCCCGAGCTCCCGGTTCGGCGACCCCCAGGGCTTCATGGCGCTGGTGGATGCGTTGCACCAGGATGGAATTGGCGTAATCCTGGATTGGGTGCCATCCCACTTTCCCTACGACACGCATGGTTTGTATATGTTTGACGGGGCCAACACCTACGAATATGCCGATATGCGCAAGGGGTTTCATCCAGACTGGAACAGTTATATTTTCAATTACCAGCGCGGTGAGGTGAAATCTTTTCTGATCAGCAGTGCCCGCTTTTGGTGCGACCTTTTTCACGTGGACGGCCTGCGCGTCGACGCAGTCAGTTCCATCCTCAAACTGAACTACTCCCGCAAGCACGGACAATGGGAACCCAATGTCCATGGAGGGGACGGGAACCTGGAAGCCATTGCTTTCATCAAAGACCTCAACGAGACCCTCTACCGTGATTTTCCGGACATTATCACGATCGCCGAAGAGGCCACCGACTGGCCCGGAATCAGCCGACCCACATTCGCTGGCGGCCTGGGCTTCGGGATGAAGTGGATGATGGGCTGGATGCACGACACCCTGGACTATTTCAAATTGGATCCGGTGAACCGCAGACACCATCAGGACAAGTTCTCCTTTAGCATGGTCTACTACTACGACGAGAATTTCCTGCTTCCGCTGAGCCACGACGAAATCGTTCACGGCAAGTCCCCGATGATCTATAAAATGCCGGGGGATGAGTGGCAGAAATTTGCCAACCTCCGGCTGCTCTACGCCTATATGTTTACGCACCCGGGAGGGAAATTGCTCTTCATGGGTGACGAATTCGGATCGACTACCGAATGGAACTATAAAACCGAACTGCCTTGGGAACTATTGAAATTTGATCCGCACCGGTTACTCAAGGACTTCGTGCGCGACCTCAACCAGATGCTCCGCAGTCAGCCGGCGCTGTACGAAAATCAGTTCAATGTATACGGATTCGAATGGATTGACCTCAACCACCGGGAGGAATCGGTCATTGCATACCGGCGAAAGGGGAAAGATCCCCAGCATGACCTGTTGATCCTGCTGAATATGACCCCCGTGGTACGTAAGGATTGGAAGCTCTTTGCCTCCGGAAAGGCCGTTTGGAAGGAGGTCCTGAATTCCGACGACAAGAAATACTGGGGCACAGGAAATGTATTTAACCCCGAACCGGTTTCGATCCTGCTGGACAAAGAAACCGAAACCTATGAAATAAATGTTCATTTGCCCCCGTTAGGAGCTGTGGTACTCGGATAACCCCCGGGCATTTCGAAAACCTGCTTGGATGAAAAAGCTCCCTTTCCTGGCTTTGGCCCTGTTGTCGATGGCTTGCGCCAGATCCCAGCCTGCCGACAGCGCAGGCTTGCTGTACCGAAGGGGTTTGGAGGAATTCCACAAACGTCTTTTACTGACCGCCTACGGTGACTTAAGGCATTCGCTGGACCTGGAACCCCGTCAGGCGGACGCCCAAAGAATCTTTGGACAAGTCGCTTTCGAACTTCGGCGGTTTGCCGAAGCCGAAAAAGCATTTCTCCAGCTTGCCGAGTTGCTCCCGGAGGACAGTTCTGCCGCTTCGGGTCTTGCTACCATCTATTTTTGGAATCACCAATGGGCGCAGGCCGAGCAGTACGGCCAGAAGGCCGCGCAGCTCCATGCGGCGGGGAACTGGAATTGGCTGTTGGGCAAATCCTATTATGAGCAGGAGGATTATGTCCACGCTTTCCCTTTTCTGCAGGCGGCCTCCCGGATGGACAGCAGCAATGCGCAAATTCCCTATTTGCTGGCCCGCGCATTCGTTGACATGAACAATTACAAGCCGGCGATCGCCTTTTACCAACGGGCGATATCCCTGGACTCGACTCAGGCCCGATGGATTTACGAATGCGCATTAACCCTGGCCACGGTTTACCAGGACCGGGACGCGATCCGGTATTATCAGCTCGCAGTCGACAAAGGATATGTGCCGGACAATGATTATTACGAGAACCTGGCGGATTCCTATATCGCCGCCGGCATGGCGCAGCAAGGCCTGGATCTCACGTTGCGGATCCTGGACAAAAAGCCCGCCGACCTGGAGCTCCTGTACAGCGCAGCCAATATCTACTATAAAATGGGCAAATACGACCTGGCCATCGACTACTGGGACCGGGTGCTTTCATTTGACAAGGAAAATGCCCGGGCTCTTTACATGATTGGCATGTCTTACCAGAAAAAAGGCGACAGCAGCAAGGGCCGCCAGCTCTGCGATAAGGCTATCGCCATGGACCCTTCCCTTCGCAATTTGAAACAGGAACGTCGAGTGGAAATGTGATTACCTGCTTACATTCTTTCCGGAGCCCGGATCCCCAGAAGGCCGAGGGCGGAAGCGAGTGTATTGGCCGTGAACCGGCAAAGCTTCAGGCGGAGTTGTTTTTTGGCTGCCGATTCGGCTTGCAGCACGGAATGATCGGAATAGAAACCATTGAAGTTCTTGGCCAGGGCATAGGCGTAGTTCGCCACGACAGATGGATCCATGTCCTCTAACGCTTGCCGCAAACTTTCCGGATAGCGCTCGAGTTGTACGATGAGCTGTTTTTCCGCGGGCAATAACGGAACCAATTCCTCGGGGCGATCGGCTGGCTTTTCCGAAGATTTACCGGTCTCCGAAGTCTGGTCAGATCGAAGGATCGATTTGATCCGCGCGTGTGCATATTGAATAAAGGTTGCGGTAAACCCGTGGAGGTCGACGGATTCTTCCGGATTGAATAACATCCGCTTTTTCGGATCTACCCGCAACAGGAAGAACTTGAGGCCCCCGATGCCGATGATCTCGTACAAATCCTTCAATTCAGCTTCAGAAAACCCGGCGGTTTTGCCCTGCTCGCTGGTTTTCCTTTCTGCTTCCCGAAGCATTTCGTCTAAGATATCGTCGGCGTCCACCACGTTTCCTTCCCGGGTTTTCATTCTGCCCGAAGGCAGTTCTACCATTCCATAGCTCAGGTGATGGATCCCTTCGGCTGCCGGCAATCCCAACTTCAGGCAAATGAGTTGCAGGACATGGAAATGGTAGTTTTGCTCGTCACCTACCACGTATACGGACTGCCGGCAATGGTAATCCTCAAATTTTTTGACCACCAGTCCGATATCCTGGGTCATATATACCGCCGTTCCATCCTTTCGCCTCACGATTTTCTGGTCCAGGCCCTCCGCGGAAAGGTCGATCCAAACGCTCCCATCCTCTTTTTGAAAAAAAACAGAACGTTCCAGACCCAGTTCGACCAGGTCCTTGCCCAGCAAATAGGTTTCGCTTTCATAGTACACTCGATCAAAATCAGTCCCGATGCGACGATAGGTTTCCGCAAACCCTGCATAGACCCATTCATTCATCTTTTTCCAGAGGGCGCGAACCTCGGGATCGCCTGCTTCCCAGTCCAATAACATCTGGTGCGCTGCTTTCATCAGAGAACTTTGCTTTTCGGCATCGTCCGGCGGAATTCCCCGCTCCACGAGTTCAGCAGTTTCTTTTTGCAGCTCCAAGCCAAATCGAACATAATAGTCCCCGACGAAATGATCCCCCTTCATGCCCGTGGAGGTTGGCGTGGCTCCGCCGGCGTAACGCTGCCAGGCCACCATGCTCTTGCAGATATGGATTCCGCGATCATTGGCGATGCAGGTCTTCACGGTCGTGTGACCGCAGGCCTTGTATATTTCGGAAAGGCTCCAACCTAAGAAATTATTTCGCAGGTGCCCCAAGTGCAGGGGCTTGTTGGTGTTGGGGGAGGAATACTCAACCATTACCCGGGATTCCGCGGGAGCCTGCCGACCATAGTTGGGATCAGCAAATTGGGAATCCAAGAAGCGCGTCCATACGCCATCGTTCACCGAAAGATTGAGAAAACCCTTGATCACCTGATGGGATGCGAAAAGCGAATGCGATTTTTCTACGAGGAGCCTTCCCAATTCCTCGCCGATTTGATCCAATGGCTTCTTCATGGTTTTAGCGGCAGAGAAAAGGACCACGGTGAAGTCGCCTTCAAATTCCGGTCTGGTATCTTGAACGGGAAGATCGGCTAGCGAGGGGATCTGGGGATAGGCGGCGACAAGGATTTGATGAACGGCCTGCCTGACCTGCTGGGAAACCTGCATTTCGTGTCCGATTGGCTGCAAAAGTAGGGCTTGTCAACCACTTTAATTATCTTCGCGCCTGCAATCGGGTAGCGCCTATGCCAAAAAAATGGATTGGTTCCTTCATAGATTATTTTTATCCTCCCTTTTCCCGATTCCTGCCCCGACAAACGTTTCGATATGCTTTCTGTGGAGCTGCCAACACCTGCCTCGATATCCTCACATTTTTCATCAGTTACAATTACATCCTGCGCAAGCATGATCTGAATTTGGGCTTTATTGTCTTCAAACCCTATATTGCCGCCTTCCTATTTTCTTTCTGTGTGAGTTTTCCGACGGGTTTTTTTCTCATGCGCAACCTTGTATTCACCGGATCCACCCTGCATGGAAGGGTCCAGCTCTTCCGCTACTTCTTGCTGGTGATAATTTGCATCCTGCTGAACTACATTTTCCTCAAGCTATTCGTGGAAAAATGCCATATCTATCCCACCATAGCCAAAATGATGACCACGGTTATCGTGGTTTCCTTCAGCTACCTGACGCAAAAGCATTACACCTTCAAGGCCCATCCGGATGAAACCGATCCTAGTGCCAGACAGCCAGGATAACGCCGGACACGGCGAGCCCAAGGACCGTATAACCGCAATCGATGAAGAGCAGGGTGAAGGCCCGGCTTTCCCAGGTGAAAGCAATGGCAATGCCAGCGGATGCGAATCCTAATCCGCAAAGCAGGCCGAGCTTCAGGCCGGCCATCCAGTTCGCGACTCCGGTTACGTAGACCAGGTAAGCGATGCAAAAGACGGCCACGATTTCGAGGAAAAAGGTCCTGATCATCTTCATGCCAATTGTCTTTTTCTCCGGGTCCTGGATTTTGACTCCGAGTTTTTCCACTTGGGCCGCCCATATTTTGCCAAACAAGACGGAAAACCATAAAGAACCAAGGAGGAAATAAGACACCGCTGACACGAGGATGGCCCAATAATTCGCGTGGGAAAGGAAGGATGATAGCATATGAATAGGTATTTACTCCGGCTGAACTAAACCTGCTTCGGCTGGGTCATACTGAACCAGTTCCCGCACCCGTCGGTAATGATGGCTTCGATGCCATAAAACTGCTCTTTGGGTTCTGAACGAAACTGAACGCCCTTGCTCCTGAGTTCTTCATAGGTTGCCCGGCAATCCGGAGTCAGGAGCACGCCCGCCCCCATTTGCCCCTTTTCCAGCAGCAACCGGAACGCTTTGTTGACTTCTTCATCCTTGGACATGCCCTCGGCGGCTAGTATCGCAATTTCCAGATCAGGCTGCTCCGGAGTGGTAACCGTCAGCCACCGGTATCCATTTTCCATCTTGGCATCCGTATGTACTTTGAACCCTAAAATGTTGACATAGAATTGATAGGCCTTTTCCTGGTCGGTTACGAACAGGCTGGTATGTGAAAGTTTGGTGATCATAACTTCTTTTTTGCTTCAAAACTACGGACAGGTAGTCAAAACTTTTTCTCGAAAATTGCTAAGTTCTCAGCAGGGGCTGCCAAAACAGGCCGGAATGAACTTTTGGGGATTATTCCGTATTTCCAGCTTCCTTCGAAAAGCCTCACGGCGGTAAGATAGCGGACCAATGCCCGTTTCCCTTTTAAAAAGCCCGGAAAAGGAGCCGATGCTTTCAAATCCGACCTGGCCACAGATTTCAGAGACCGTTTGGTCTCCGTCCTTCAACAATTGGAGAGCCCGGCTGATTCTTTTTTGCGTGAGGTATCGGTGCGGTGTACGGTGGTAAATACGTGTAAAAAGCCGGTGGAAGTGGAACGGCGAGAGGCAGGCTTGCCGGGAGACGCAGGCCAGGGCGATCGGCTGCTGGAAATGCTCGTCCATGTACCGCTTGGCGGCGAGGATGCGCGTATAGACCTCCGGAGCAATGTTCATGCCTTGTTGGTTTCTGCAACCAAAAATAAGGATTGGTCCTCACCGTGCGCGGCACATTTTCCCAGTTGGGGCGGCCCCAAAGACCCCCGTTGGCAGTGTGACCGGCCGAATTGGACGGAATACGCTGATTTTCAGGGCAAATCACCAGACGCTTCTGCCAAATTTGCATATTCCTGCCCGTGGCATAATGATTGAAGCTGGTAGGGCACTGAATGATAATTACTAACCAAAAAGGAAATAAACGTATATGGGAAAGATAATTGGAATCGACCTGGGGACCACCAATAGCTGCGTGGCCGTAATGGAAGGGAATGAGCCCGTCGTGATTGCCAACGACGAAGGCCGGCGAACAACGCCGTCAGTAGTGGGTTTCCTCAAGAATGGGGAACGGAAAGTGGGGGATCCCGCCAAGCGCCAAGCTATTACCAATCCGATCAATACCATCATGTCCGTCAAGCGGTTTATGGGCCGCCGATACGATGAGGTAACCAATGAAATCAGCCACTGGAGCTATAAGGTCATCCGGGGTGACAATAATACTTGCCGAATTGACATAGACGGCCGGCAATACACGCCGCAGGAAATCAGCGCGATGATCCTGCAGAAAATGAAAAAGACGGCCGAAGACTATCTGGGAACAGAAGTTAATGAAGCCGTAATCACAGTGCCCGCCTATTTTAATGACGCCCAGCGCCAGGCAACCAAGGAGGCCGGTGAGATTGCCGGGCTTAACGTGCGCAGGATCGTGAATGAGCCAACCGCTGCCGCCCTCGCCTATGGCCTGGACAAGGCAGGGAAAGACGAAAAGATCGCGGTGTTTGACCTGGGTGGGGGGACTTTTGATATTTCCATCCTCGAATTGGGCGATGGTGTCTTCGAAGTGAAATCCACCAACGGGGATACTCACCTGGGCGGAGACGATTTTGACAAGCTGGTGATGGACTGGCTTGCGGAAGAATTCCGCAAGGAAGAAAATATGGATTTGCGCAAGGATCCTATGGCCCTTCAGCGCCTGAAAGATGCTGCGGAAAAAGCGAAGATCGAATTGTCCTCCTCTTCAGAGACGGAAATAAACCTGCCTTATATCACGGCGGTCGACGGAGTTCCGAAGCACCTGGTCAAGAAACTCACGCGGGCGAAATTTGAACAACTTTCTGACGCTTTGTTCGAGCGTTGCCTCAAACCCTGCGAACAGGCGCTCAAAGATTCCGGACTTTCTCCTGCCCAGATCGATGAAGTCATTCTGGTCGGGGGCAGCACGCGGATTCCGAAAGTGCAGGAAATTGTCGAGAAATTCTTCGGAAAGAAACCCAATAAGGGCGTTAACCCGGATGAAGTTGTCGCTGTGGGTGCAGCCATCCAGGGCGCCGTCCTGACCGGGGAAGTAAAGGATGTGCTTCTCCTGGACGTGACTCCGCTGAGCCTGGGTATCGAGACGATGGGCGGCGTAATGACGCGGCTGATCGATTCGAATACTACCATACCGACAAAGAAACAGGAAGTGTTCTCCACAGCCAGCGATAACCAACCGGGTGTGCAGATCCACGTGCTCCAGGGTGAAAGGCCGATGGCCAATCAGAACAAGAGCCTTGGCACTTTCAACTTGGACGGCATACCACCCGCACCGCGCGGGATGCCGCAAATCGAGGTTAGCTTTGATATCGACGCCAATGGCATCCTTCATGTTGGAGCCAAGGACAAAGGAACGGGGAAGGAACAAAAGATCCGCATCGAAGCTGGCAGCGGCCTTAACAAGGAAGAAGTAGAAAAAATGAAGGCGGAGGCCCGGGCAAACGAAGCGACGGATAAAGCTACCCGAGAACGCGTGGATAAGGTCAATCAGGCCGACAGCCTGATCTTCCAAACAGAAAAACAATTGAAGGAATACGGAGATAAGATACCGTCGGACAAAAAGGTGCCGATCGAATCGGCACTGAACAAATTGCGGGAAGCCCATAAGTCGCAGGATGTACCGGCCATCGATAAAGCGATTGCCGAGATGAACACGGCCTGGACCGCGGCTTCCGAAGAAATCTATAAGGCTACGCAAGCCAATGCCGGATCATCCGGGCCGCAACAGCCGGCCGGAAGCGCCGAAAATCAGGGCAATGCCGGAAAAGGTTCTGAGAACGTTACGGATGCGGAATTTGAAGAAGTAAAATAAGGTCGAGTAAACAATAAAAAAGCCTTGGGCCGGACGATTGTCCGGCCATTTTTTTGTTATTCACGGAGCATTCCCTGCCACGATTTTTCTGCTTTTCTGAAGGCTTTTTGTAACCAATTGATGCTCTGATACCTTATAGCATACCGTTAGACGGATCTGTGCAAATATTTTCCGTTTTTCCTTGCCAAATAACTAGAAAATGCATACCTTTGCGGCGTCAAAAACCTTCCCAGGTTTGGTTGCGACCTTCTACCGATTGCACTAGAGCAGACACACACTTCTTGACGATTCTTCCGTGTTCTTCCTGCGAATTGCCTCATTTGAAAAAGAACTAAAAAAAAGGAGTTTTTTTATGAAAAGCATAGTTATGCCATCTATCGTACAGATGGAAAGAAAGGCATTCGAACAGTTGATTACGGAAGTACCTGAAACTCTGGCACCGGATGCGCGTTTTTCCAAGCCGGCCAAAAGTTCGTTTGGAATCGTTGACCTATGGAATATCCAGCGAAAAATGAAATCGGCACACCGGCCTTTCGGCAGAAAGCGAAATACGATCTACGATTATCTTTACCCACAGAGCTAAAGTCAGGGAAAGGGTTCTTCGGAACCCTTTTTTTTGCCTTTTTGAATGAAAGGCAAGCCCATGGGCAGCCAGAACTTGCACGTAACTAGTTGATATTTAATTAAATACTATTTACCACCCTATTGCAGGAGAGGCATCCATGTTGTAATTTTATCCGGGTCTCCGGGCCCCTGAATCCTTTATCCTTTCTATGAAAAGCGGCTTCTTGATACCTGCAGCCCTGCTTGGCTGTTCTATGGCCTGCCTTCCCGCTCATGCCCAATCTATTTCCGGCATGGTGAATGCCTATTTCAAAGTTACCGCCGTAAATACCGTAACCAATACGTTGACCGTAAGCAATGCCGCCGGACTCAGTGCCGGGACCAAGGTCCTGTTGATCCAAATGAAGGGAGCGACGATCGACGCCACGAATACCTCGAATTATGGTAATATCACCGCCATCAACGATGCCGGCAATTACGAATTCAACGTCATATGCAGCGTGAGCGGCAACGATGTCCTTTTGCAAAATAAGCTGGTTAATGCTTATGACCCGACCGGACAGGTGCAATTGGTCTCCTATCCTTCCTATGCTTCCGCAACGGTAAGCGGCACGATTAACGGCCAGTCCTGGGACCCGGTAGCTGGAACGGGAGGTGTCGTCGTACTGGCCGCCACGAATTCGATAACCCTCGATGCGAATATCGATGTCAGTGGTCAGGGCTTCCAGGGCGGTGTCCTGATTAACTGGCCAATTCCTCCCTACAACTGTGACTGGGTACACACCGAAAGCAACTACTATTATGACACGGCGACTTCCGGCTACAATACGAGCGGTACTAAGGGAGAGGGGATCGCTGCAGCCATTGCTAATGAGGGATATGGCATGGGTAAGCTGGCAAGTGGCGGTGGTGGTGGCAACAATGCCAATTCAGGTGGAGCGGGTGGCGCTAACTACGGAGCCGGTGGCAATGGTGGGAAGCGTGCGGGCGAATCTGCGTTCGATTGTCAGGCCAACTATCCGGGTATCGGGGGCCTTAGTCTTTCCGCCTATGGCTACTCTGCCGGAACCAACCGGATCTTCCTCGGTAGTGGCGGGGGCAGCGGCGAGGAGAACAATGGAGTAGGAGAGGGTGGGGCGAATGGCGGCGGCATCATTATCCTGTCGGCGCCTTCCATTGTGGGTGGAGGTGGTCAGCTGCTGGCAAACGGATCACAGCCGACGAATCCGGCCTGTACGAATCCACTTGTGGCAGAGGGGGACGGAGGCGGCGGAGGCGGAGCAGGCGGGACCATCATCCTGGATGCTACGACGCTATCTGGGAGCATTACGGCACAGGCCATTGGCGGTGCAGGTTCCAACTCGAGTGAATTTGTCAATGACTGTACGGGCCCTGGGGGCGGTGGTGGAGGAGGCGTGATCTGGGCGGCCGGAGGAAGTTTTCCGGGTTCCGTCACCGGGGTTGTGAACGGTGGCGTCAATGGCATTGTGGCCTTGGATAATACAAAGGCGGCCTGCCGGGGATTATCCAACGGCGCGGCCAGCGGGGCGTCGGGCATTAAGCAAACCGGGTACCAGGCTCCCATGGGCAGCATATCCGTATGTACGATTCTGGCACAATCCGGCCTGGACTATTTTACCGGAGTGCTGAAGGATTGGGGACAGGAACTTTCCTGGGCAATGTATTCCGCTCAGGGAGTGGCCAGCTACCGGGTGGAACGATCGGTCGACCAGGTCAGCTACCAGACGATCGACAGTGTAGGGAACCATGGCCAAACGCAATTCAGCTATGACGATCAGGAGATTCGGAATGGAACTTTTTTTTACCGGCTGGCCATCCAAAATGCGGACGGCTCCATCGGGTTCTCGCGGGTCGTTAAACTTACCAGGAATGGGCAGGATCCGCTGCAGTGGATCTCACTAAATCCCAACCCGACCTCCGGCACGCTGAACTTGCAGGTATTTACCCAGTCCCCAATGCCGGTCTGGATCCGGGTCTATAACGTCCTGGGTCAGGTGCTCTGGAGCCAGCGGCAGGAGTTGAATGCCGGATACCATGATTTTGGGATTCGCCTGCCGGGATTGGCATCCGGCACCTATTTCTTATCGATGGAAGGAAACGGCGGACAACAGCTAAAACGCTTCGTCAAGCAACCCTGAGATCACATGATGTTAAGCGCTTTGGCAAAATACGTGCAGACAAATGGCAGGGTCAGGATACATACACCTCCGATCACCAAGTACAATCCGAAGAATGCGGCGAAGGAAACAAGGAAAAGAAACCAGTACAGGCCCCTGGATTTTTTTTTATTCTCCATGTTGGGAATTTGATGCGAAAATAAGTGAATGGTCCAACAAAAACAATTTCACCGGATTCCTAAATTCCCAGCCGATGGCGGGCAGCAATGGGGCAAGGCCATTTCATCTCACCGTCTCCGGTGGTCGAAAAATGGGCGGGCTGCTTCGAAATTTTGCCTGATCCGCAGTTGCTGGACGAGCGAACGGACCGGATGATTTTCTCCTGCGCAAACGCAAGCCTGCAAAAGCCTCAATGCAATTCAAAATGGCCTGTTGCGCAATAATTTCCTGAGAAATTGTAAAAAAGACGGACTAAATTGCGCCCCGGATGGAGCGGCCCGCAAATCATCAGCACCGGATGAAAATTCAGTTTTATTTACGGTTTCGCACGAAGGCAGGACAAAGTTTATGGGTTTCAGGAAATGCGGGCATTCTGGGTGACCTCGATCTGGCCAAAGCCTTTCCGCTAACCTACCTGAACGAGGATTTTTGGCATGGCAGTGTGGATTGGGAGTCCTCAGTTTTGCCAGAATTCCAATACGCATACGTTCTTAAGACCGCCGAAGGGACCCTAGTCACGGAATGGGGCAATGACCGGCGAATCCAGTTACCGGACGAGGGAATCGAAGAAATCCTGCTGGTGGATACCTGGAATCATGCGGGGGAATTCGAGAACTCGTTTTTCACGGCGCCATTTCAGGAGACCCTCCTCAAGCGCCACCGGTCCGGCAGCCGGCAGAAAAATGTCAAGACATTTACTCACCTGTTCAAAGTCAAAGCGCCCTTGCTCCGCAAGGAGGAGATTGTTTGTCTGCTGGGCAGTAGCCCTTCGCTTGGCGAATGGGATACCGCAGCTGCCCTGCCCATGGGAAAGGAGGGCAACTGGTGGGTGCGGAAAGTCAGCTTGCCCCGCGAATCATTTCCCCTGCATTACAAATTCGGCGTATGGAACGCCAAGCACCAGCAGTTTCTGCACTACGAGCAAGGAGAGAACCGGATCCTGTACGGGGATGCCCAGGCACACAAACTTACCATCGTGCACGACGGATTCATCCGGCTGCCGAACCAGGGCTGGCATGGGGCTGGCGTGGCCATTCCGCTTTTCAGCCTGCGAAGCGAGCAGGGAAGCGGAGTCGGGGAGTTTCCCGACCTCAAATTGCTGGTGGATTGGGCCAAGAAAACGGGCATCAAGCTGATTCAGATCCTGCCGGTCAACGATACCTCCGCTACACAGACCTGGCTGGATTCATATCCCTATGCTGCGATTTCAGCCTTCGCCCTGCATCCGATTTACCTGAACCTGGATCGCGTGGCCGGCAAGAAGCATGCAGGCGTCATCAAACCCTTTCGCAAGCAGCAGCAGCAGTGGGATGCCCTTCCCGACCTCGACTACGAGGCCTTAGTCGGGATAAAATGGGCCGCTATACGCGAACTATTTGTCCTGCAGCGCGAGGAAATTTTCCAGGACGAAGGATACCTGCAATTTTTCGAGCTGAACAAGCATTGGCTGGTTCCCTATGCCGCATTCTGCGATCTCCGGGATCGCAACGGCAGCACCGACTTCACGCAATGGAAAACTCATGGCCGCTATGACCGGGAGGCCATTGAAAAATTCGTTTCGCCCCGTGGGAAACAATACGATGCCATAGCGATACAATATTTCACGCAGTACCACTTACACCTTCAGCTCCGGGAAGCCACTGATTATGCGCACCGGCACGGAGTCATTCTCAAAGGCGATATCCCGATCGGGATCTACCGGTATAGCTGCGATGCCTGGGTGGAACCGAGGCTCTACCATATGGACACGCAGGCAGGCGCTCCACCGGACGATTTCGCGATCAAAGGGCAGAACTGGGGCTTTCCCACCTATAATTGGGAACAAATGGCCAAGGATGGATTTGCCTGGTGGAAGCGGCGCTTTGAGCAGATGGCCAATTATTTTGATGCATTCCGGATCGACCACATCCTGGGATTTTTCCGGATCTGGAGCATTCCCCAGGATTCCATAGAAGGCATAATGGGCCATTTCGACCCGGCCCTCCCCGTCCATCGAAAGGAATTCGATGAGCGAAGAATCTGGTTTGACCACTATCGGTACACCCAGCCCTGCATCAACGATGCCGTGCTTTGGGGAGAATTTGGCACCCAATCCGATGAAGTCAAGGGCTTGTTCCTGCATCCGATCGGGGATGGATTCTACGCGATGAGGGAAGAGTTTAATACCCAGCGCAAAGTGAGCTCACATTTCGAGGACCTGGACAAAAGTGACTCCAACGCCAAGTTGAAACAAGGACTTTATAATTTATTGTCCAACGTACTCCTTTTCGAGGTCCCCGGTTCAGCAGGCGAACAATTCCATTTCCGGATTGCCATGGAACAAACCAATTCTTTTCGCTACCTGGATTGGACCATTCAGCAAAGGCTGCGCGAATTGTATGTAGATTATTTTTTCCGGCGGCAGGACCGGTTCTGGCAGGAGCAAGCCATGAAAAAATTGCCGGCGCTGAAAAGGGCAACGAACATGTTGGTTTGCGGAGAAGATTTGGGGATGGTCCCCCAATGCGTTCCGGAAGTCATGCGGCAGCTGGGCATACTTAGCCTGGAGATCCAGCGCATGCCCAAACATCCGGGGAAAGAATTTTTTCATCCCGCCGATGCGCCATACCTCTCGGTGGTAACGCCATCTACTCACGATATGAGCACCATTCGTGGATGGTGGGAAGAAGACCGTGCCAGGACTCAGCGTTTCTTCAATCACCAGCTCGGTCAATGGGGCGAAGCACCCAATTTTTGCGACCCCTGGATCAGCAAGGCCATAGTCATCCAGCATCTCTATTCGCCGGCCATGTGGAGCATATTCCAGTTGCAGGACCTGATGGGGATGAATGAGTGTATTGCCAGGGAAAACCCCCATGATGAGCGCATCAATGTGCCGGCCAACCCCCGCAATTACTGGAAATACCGGATGCACCTGACACTGGAAGATTTGATAGAGCAAAAGGAATTCAACGAAGAACTCAAGGGATACGTCCACGCGAGCGGCAGATGAGGCGCAAAACCGGTGAAGCCAATAGAATCCCAATTGAACGAGCTATGCAGATCAGGTATTGGCCCAAGTTGCTGCCCTTTCGTCATCCGTTCACCATTTCCCACGGGACTAAAACGCATCAGCCCTCTCTCATTGTTGCCCTGACCGCCCAAGGCCAAACCGGTTACGGCGAAGCTCCGGCAATTGTTTATTACCATATCCCCGTGGAAAAAATGATCCAGGATCTGGAATCCAAGCAAGCGTGGCTGGAATCCTTTGCCTTCACCGAACCGGAGCGGTTCTGGCATTATGTTCATCACCTCTTTCCGGATAATCCCTTCCTGGTCTGTGCGCTGGATATCGCTGCCTGGGACCTGTTTGGTAAGATGATGCAAAAACCTCTGTATGCCATCTGGAAGTTGAATCCGCGGCAAGGCCCCATTACCGACTACACGCTGGGAATCGACCGCATTCCTATCATGCTGCAGAAGATGCGGGAAATGCCCTGGCCGCTGTATAAGATCAAACTTGGAACGCCGGATGATCTCGATATGGTCCGCGCTTTGCGCGGCCAAACTACCTCCAGGTTCCGCGTAGACGCAAACGGCGGCTGGAACCTGGAACAGGCCTTGGAAACTATTCCCACCCTGGCCCAATGGAATGTCGAATTAATCGAGCAACCCCTGGCCAAAGGCAATGACCAGGAGATGGAAATCTTGTTCGCGCGGTCTGCGCTCCCCCTCGTCGCCGACGAGTCCTGCGTGTCCGAATCCGATGTCCGCTCCTGTGCCGGCCGATTTCACGGAATCAACATCAAGCTCACCAAATGCGCAGGAATCACTCCGGCCCGGCGGATGATCCGGGAAGCCCGGGGGCTCGGCCTCCAAGTGATGCTGGGCAGCATGAACGAAACGTCGATCGGCAGCGCCGCACTCGCGCATCTCAGCCCCCTGGCTGATTTTCTGGACATGGACGGCCCCTTGCTGCTCGGAGAAGATCTCGCTACCGGGCTGGTGATCGACCAGGGCACCGTCAAAATTCCTGAAGGACCGGGCCTGGGCGTTGCGGTGCATGGGCTGGATAATTAAGCTGGCCAACCGCGCGGCAGTCCTTATCTTATCTTTGCAATATGTCCGAAGATCTGATCCTGGCCACTGGCAGCAAAGCGGAAAAATATCGAACCCTGCTCCCTCAACTCTTCGCCCTCTGGGAGGGGGAAACCGACCGCATTGCGAATCTCGCCAATACCTGCGGAGCCCTTAAGGAACAATTTAATTGGCATTGGGTAGGCTTTTACCTGGTTAAGGAAAATGAATTGGTCCTCGGCCCTTTCCAGGGTCCGGTAGCCTGTACCCGAATTAAAAAAGGAAAAGGAGTTTGCGGCAGCAGTTGGGAACGGGCGGCTACGGTCATCGTGCCCGACACCGAAGCCTTTCCGGGACATATTGCCTGCAGCAGCCTTTCGCGTTCGGAAATCGTTTTGCCCCTGATCCGTGGCGGACAGGTTCAGGGGGTCCTGGATCTGGATAGCACCCGACTCAGCGAATTCGACGGGACCGATCAGGAGTATCTGGAAGAGCTGCTGGAGCGGCTTCCCTTTTGATGAGGCCTAGTCGGACAGGGAGGCAAGATCAATCACGAAGCGGTACCGCACATCGCCGCGAACCATGCGCTCATAAGCTTCGTTAATCTCCTGCATGCGGATCAGCTCCGTATCCGCCACAATTTCCCGTGCAGCGCAATAGTCTAGCATTTCCTGGGTCTCGGGCACCCCGCCGATCATGGAACCCGTGATACTGCGTCGATTTTTCAACAGGGTCATGGGGTTTAATTCGGGATGCCGGGAAGGCAGACCGACGATGAGCATCCGGCCGTTGAATCGCAAAAGATTCAAGTAGGGCTCATAATCATGATTGGCTGAAACTGTGTTGAGGATCACGTCAAATCGGCTGTCGGCCTGCTCCATTTCATGGGTATCGGTAGACAGCAAAAAATTAGCGGCTCCTAGGCGGCGCGCATCGGTCTCTTTGGCGCGACTGCTGCTGATCACGGTGACCTCGCTTCCGAAAGAGGCCGCGAATTTAACTCCCAGGTGCCCCAATCCGCCCAAACCGATGATTCCTACCTGCATTCCCTTTCTGACGCCGGCGAACCGGAGGGGAGAATAGGTCGTGATGCCTGCGCACAGGAGGGGGGCGATTCCCGGAAGTCGCGATGGGGAGTTAGCAGCAAGCCGGTAAACATATCGTTCATCTGTGGTGATGCGCGTGGAATAGCCGCCTTGAGTGATTCCGAGTCCATCTCGCTCGAAGGCGTTATAGGTCCCCGTCATGCCCTCCGCGCAATATTGCTCCAAACCGTCCTGGCAGTTCTGGCATACCCGGCAGGAGTCGACCATCACGCCGACTGCGGCAAAATCCCCTTCCTTGAATCGGCTCACTTTCTTACCAACGCGCAGGACCCGTCCGACAATTTCGTGACCCGGAACCATGGGATATTTCGAGCCATTCCACTCGTTGCGTACCTGGTGTAGATCACTGTGGCAGACGCCGCAATACAGAATTTGCAAGTCTACATCGGTTGGCCGAGGATCGCGTCGATCCAGTTGAAAGGGTCCGAGCGGGTCCCTCTCGTTAAAGGCTGCATAAGCTTTGGTCATCATATCGCTGTCTATTTTACAAGTCTGCTGACAATCACCCGATCTTAGGCTTTGACCGGAACCATCCGCCGGTCCGCCAGCCTATAGCCTGCCGGGAAAATGGTTGTCCATCCGGAATAAGCTAGGACGGGCCCGGATTAATATACTGGTAAATGAGCCAGGATACCGTTGCCATGGCATCCGTTGCTGCTCCTTCGTTCAATAGGTCCTTGGACAGGATGACGAGCACATATTGCCTGCCGTCCGGCAAACGAACAATCCCGGAATCATGATGCACCCCCGTAAAGGAACCGGTCTTGTGTGCTACAAGAACTCCGGCCGGGAGCTTGGCCGGAATGATCTCGTTGAAATGCTGATGGAGCAGAATGCCGATCATTTCCCGGGAGGCCGCGGGGCTGACTGCCTGGCCAAGCGCGAGGCGGTCGAACAGGAGCATGAGGTCATAGGCGGTCGTCAGGTTATTCATTCCCCGATCATAAGCCTTTTGATCTTCGACCCCCCGAAGCACCAGCATATCCTGGGCACCGATGGTGCGCAAACTTTCTGTCACCAGGCTGGCTCCCACGAGGCGGATCAGGATATTGGTGGATAGATTGCTGCTCTCAGTGATCATCCAATACATGAGCTGACGGATGGTTCGCTTTTCGCCGATGTGCAGATAGAGATTTTTTTCGCTGTCGTCTTCGGGATGCAGGGCAAAGTGCGTACTGTCCGCAATACTGATGAAATCGTTTGTTATGGTAAGAGAATCATCCAGCGAAAATCGGCCCGTGGCGGCTTGTCGATACAGCTCCACGAGCACGGGGGTCTTCATGGTGCTGGCGGCATGGAACAGTTCGTGCTCGCGGATGAGGAGCCGCTCTCGAGTCTGCAGGTCTTCAAAGGCCAGCGCAAAATGTCCCTGTTGGGCGGCCAAGAGGGAATCGATTCGCGCGCGGAGCAGTTCCAGTCGATTTACTGGCTGACCAAGCAGCGTAACGGATGCCGCCAGGGCAATGACCAGGGCGGCCGGGCGGGTGTGCATACGCAAATGGATCACAAGGCCAATTTACCCATTTTGATGCACATGCCTTATGAGGGGAGCGCAAAACCCAATCCCACCGAGAGGGCAAGGTTCTTGTTGGAAGATGATGTAAATTCCATGGCGATTTACGCGTAAAACTTGCAATATGACCAGCAATCAATCCACTTCGGACCAGGCGAGCGACCTGAAAAAGCAGGCCGAAGAATTATTGGAGAGCCTGAGGGATAAAGCGAATCAGGCGATCGGGGCGATCCACGAAAAAGCGGAGACCGTGGCGCGGGATATCCGTTCCGGTGCCCTGCAAGAGCAGGCCTCCCAAAAGTGGGAGCAACTCAAACAGGAAGCCAGCCAGCTCCGTGACGAATTGTCACAGAAAGCCGGGCAAGCTTGGGAAGAGGTAAAGTCCGGTCAGGCTCACGAACAGGCCCGCATTAAACTGGAGGAGTTGAAGCGGAAGGCCAAAGACCTGTGGAGCAAAATGAACCAAAAGCCGGATACCGACCCAAAATAAGTTCGTCGCTTACCGGAAACTGGCCGCCGTTTCTTCGATGCCTTGCT
>Ga0207040_1107_pt1 | contig 23311 bp, 23 predicted proteins | sample Alteio_BWMinCont_72_FD_153279 | JGI IMG/M metagenome (GOLD analysis project Ga0207040, IMG submission 153279) | Enriched cells from forest soil in Barre Woods Harvard Forest LTER site, Petersham, Massachusetts, United States -... | ecosystem: Environmental > Terrestrial > Soil > Temperate forest >... | reverse complement strand
GCACTTTCATCAACTGCTGGGAAGACCAACGGGTCGTCGAGGCGGTGAAGAAAACGGGCCGGAAGAAGCTTGTCATGGCTGCGCTCTGGACGGAGATGTGTCTTGCGATGCCCGCTCTGCATGCGATGGGTGACGGCTACGACGTGTACGTCGTCACCGACGCTTCGGGCGGCGTCTCGCCTGAAGCACACGATGTGGCAATCCGCCGCATGGTGGCCGCGGGAGCTCAACCCATTACCTGGCTTGGCATGGCGGGAGAACTTCAGCGTGATTGGGCGCGCACTGAGCGCCTCGGAGAAGTCGCCCAGCTTTTTGTCGAACATGCGGGCGCAACTGGCTCTGTATTCTTGTGGGAGACTCAACTGTTAAGCGTCTCCCAAAGCAAGCGGTCTTAATCAGTCCTGAGGCCGAGGCGAGGCCCAGCGCGTCAACACTGTGACGCGCGAACAAAAATAGCATGTCGCTCGATCTTTAAATCATGTTCTAAGGATGATGCTCATGCCTTATCTGCACCTGAACTTGCCGGGAACCTATGTAACTGCGGTCAAGCGCGATCTTGCAACCCGCCTATGCAAGGTCTACGCCGAGGTCATGCAAACTCAGTCTTGGCGGCCAAACGTCGGTATCGCTGAATTGGGAGAGGACAATCTCTTCCATCTTGGTCCCGATGGCCTTGAGCCCATTACAATGGTTTTGGTCGAATTCCGGCGGGGCCGGCCGCTGGATGACCGGCTTACGCTCGGACGCAAGATCGTCGACATCTGCGTCGATGTCCTTAACGTTCCACGGAAGACGGTTTTGGTAGAGTTCACAGAACATGCCGGAGACGAGATTCTCCGCGATGGGGAATGGGCGGCCGACTGGAACCCGTCGGAGGCAGGCTCGCCCTAAGTAATATGCAGTATTCGTTCTGGAGTTTGCGAACCGCCTTCTAGGGTCGAGTCCAAATCAGTCATCTTCGAACTCTCGGTGATTCCTTAATTCAGACCCAGGTGAATTCCAGGGCATCGGCTGAGGAGAGAAAGGAGGACCAATGTTGGCGAACGATCAAGAGAAGATCAAGATTGCTCGCGAATATCTCATGAGAGCTGACCAGGGACGCCCAGACGTTCTTGAACTGTTCCATGAAGATGCGGAAATTTATTTCCCTAAATTCGGATTTGGATTTGGACGGAATTCGTTTCTTGCAATGGTTAAGGGATTCGAAGGTGTCTTGAAATATATTCAGCACGACTATGACCGATTGAATTTCATTCCTTCAGCCGACTATCTGATCGTGAAGGCACGTCACAGGACAGAATGTCTGGTAAGTCGTGGGCAAGCGGCGAAACCCCTGGCGGGCGTTTCAGCAACGTCTTCAGGTTTCGAGATGGCCGAATATCGAGCCTGCACATCCATCTTGATCCTGACTGTGCAGGCGAGGATGAGGCAAGGTTTCGATGGGGTAAGGACCGTAAGTGGTGAGGTTGATAACCATCCGTGAGACGATTTGTCGGGGTTTTTTTTAAATTAAGGAGACGAGCCATGTCATACAGCATATCGGACTTAATGATCCGGAATCTACGCGACGTGTTCGGTGAAAACGATCCCGCGCGTCGGCGCGCGGCCATCGACGAGCTCTGGGCCGAAGATGGCGTGTTCTACGATCCCAGCAAGGGCGCTATTCGTGGCCGCGACGAGATCGATCGCGTCGCGGGCGCGGTCAAGGCGACGCATCCTGACTTTCGATATCAAATGACTGCCGCTCCTCAGGAATATTGCGATGCAGCGATGGTTCCATGGATATCGGGACGCCCTGGTGAAGTGCCGGCTTACTCCGGGAGGGACTTTGTCATCGCGCGGGACGGCCGGATCGTAGCGCTTTACATGTTTTTCGACAAGCGGCCCTGAGCTCGAGTCTACCGTCCGAGATCCAACAGAGCAGAGAAGCGGGCGTGCCTCGTGGAAGTATTGTCTCAGCGAGGGGTTCACTCTACGGGATTTCTGACGGACCTCAACTGTGCACGAATCCAACGTTTTCATTCCATTCGGGTTACTTTTGAGCGAAAAGCAGATTCCCCGATTTGTTGGAAACGTTAGTAGTTAGCCCAAGTTCGTCACGAAACGGGATAAGAGCCAGCTAAGTGTTTTGGAATCAGTTCAGGCTATGGCCGAGTCTGCACTACATTTCAGGATCTGAATCGGCTCCAATCGCTCCGGCAACTCCAGGCGGAGTTGGTTGAGTAGCCTTTCCTGATCTGCTTCCCGTTTGGTAATCCTGCGCAGCCAGATCTCTCGTCCTTCGACGGTCGGTAGCACGATGTCGACGCTGTACAGTTCGGAGAGTCGCTTCAAGGCTTGCACCGGCGAATACTCCGAACCATTCCGCTTCAGCAGATGCTTGAGCGTCACCTGCAGCGCATAACCAAGGAACGCTACCAGCACATGCGCCTTCACTCGCTTTTCCAGCTGATGAAATAGCGGGCGGATGGCCAGCTCGTTCTTGAGTGTACGAAAGGCAGCTTCCACTTCCGTCAGTTGCATATACTTCTTCCAGAGATCTGCAGCACCGTCTACTGTCAGATTCGTGCGCAGCAGATAGGCTCCCTCTCGCGCTTCGAGCCATTGCTGTTGCTCCGGCTTCTGCCTCAGCTGGAACTGGAAAGAGCGTTCTTCCGTTAAGATAACGGAAGAACGCTCTTTCCAGTTCCAGCTGAGGCAGGACAGGCCTTCATTGTCCTGCTTAAGGGGTTTGCTGTACCCTACGTCGTAATGAACGGAGTTAGTATTTTCGTTCAACTTAGCCTGATCGCCGCCTCGGTTATGGCGTCCGCGATCCCGGCTCCATCATCCTCTTTGCACGACGCCTTCAACTCGCAACAGGCTTATGCCTATACCGCCGAAATTGCGGGTCTCGGAGAGCGCTGGCCCGGATCGCCCGGCCATAAGATGACCGAAAACATGATCCATAAGGTCCTGCAAAAGGATGGTGCCCAGATTGAAGCCGACGATTTCATCGCCACTACACCACGCGGCCCCGTCAACGTGCATAACATCATTGGCAAATTCAATGTCAACGCCGACCAGAAACAGGATATTTTTGTTCTGGCTGGGCACTACGACACGCTCTTTAAACCCGGATTTATCGGCGCAAACGATGGAGCATCAAGCACGGCGATTCTTCTTTCGTTTGCCGATGCACTTGCTCACCAAAAGACGAGGATGCAAATCTGGTTGGTCTGGACCGATTTGGAAGAGGCAATCCATTCTTTCGGAGGCAACGATGGTCTCTACGGAAGCCGTCATTTGGCTGAGAAGCTTGCGGCCAACAACATGGTTTCTCGCATTCGCGGTTTGTTTCTTCTCGACATGATCGGTGATAAAGACCTAAACGTAGCGCGTGAGACAGGCTCCAGTGGCTGGCTGCAAAACTTCATTGCCCAAGCGGCCAATCAACTTGGTTACAGCAAATACTTTTTCCAATACGAAACCAACATCATAGATGATCACATTTCGTTTCTTCGTGTTGGAATTCCGGCAGTAGACGTGGTCGATGCTGAATACGGTCGCATGGGGGTGAGTTTCGATCCCATGGGCGAATTCCATCACAGTAACGCCGACACTATGGACAAAGTGTCTCAACATAGTCTTGAGGTTGTGGGCCGGACAATTTTACTGACGGTCGAACTGTTGAACGCGCAAAACTGAGCTTGCAACGACCGTGCCCAGCTTTCAACATTTTTGCTTGCATCAGACCCGGTGGACTAGAATATGCAACATTATGAACGTACGCTGCGCCAGACTCGTGCTGGTTCTCACTGGTGTCGTACTCGCAGCTCCGGCGATTCTAGGTCAGGAAGCTGGCTATTTGGATCTCACCGATCCTACGCCTCGTCAGCGCATCCGGAACCCAAATGGAGGAATAGGCGGCTTCTGTGTTGGAAATGGTGACATCGCATCCAGCGCCATTCCTGAAATCACTCTCACTTTGGTGAGTATTGACAAGCGTGAGCATTCAATCGGTGAGGAAGTCACTTTTGAAGTCAGAATCGAGAATACCGGTAGGTCAAGTATCGAGATTCCTTGGACTTCTCATTCAGGCGATTTAGAACCGAGCGATCCGACTCGATCGTACACATACAGAAGTGCTCTCCTCATTCTGAGTCTCACAGACCCGGATTCCCACCGCTCTTTCAGTCTCGGCGACACTTTTTATGGGTCAACGGAGGTGCCCGGGACAATTCGGGAACTGCTGCCGAGCCAATCGGTCTTGATCCGAACGCGAAAGAAGATCGAGACTTATGAAGAGTGGTGGGAGAAGAGAATTAAGGAAGTGCAGCCTCTTGCCCTAAAAGCGTCGCCGGATTTGATGTTAAATGAAATGAGCTATTCTCCGAGTGAAAAGGGAAATTTGGGTTCAGAGAATGTCCACTGCACTCCAATAAACACAAAGAAATCGAACCAGTTGGATGTCTTATTGTGGCCCCGTAGTTCGAATTGACAGTGGAAAATCTTGCCACATCCTGATAAACGGGGTGGTCTCGAAATGTGGCCCGAGTCGCATCCGGCAGAAAATCCCATCTCTATCGGATCATTTTCTTCGCTTCGGCCCTGAATTTCGCCCAACGCTTTTTTGTAGCCTTCCCGATCTTCGCTCTTGCCGCAGCAGACAGAACGCGCTTAGTACTCTTTGTCGCTTTCTTATCGGCAGACCGCCCCATTGCCTCGGCTGCTGCCTTGATGCTTCTCAGTTTGTGGTGAATTGATGCAACTTGCTTTTCCAGTTTGCGTTCTTCACGTTTGATTGCAGACAGAATATTCATGAATCCTCCACTTTGGAATTTATCCCAGAGCTACGGCGATAGCCAGACGAATCGCCCGATGCCTCAATTGTTTTGAGGGCACCGGGCGTCGCGATTGATTGATTGACCAACGGTGAAGAGTGGCTTCACAGCGTCCCTTTGGTTTCCTCCGCACTAGGCTTTGCGACAGGGGTAAGTGGCACAGCCGGGATACCCTTTGCGAGAGCGGCTTGGAAAGTTTCGGGTGTGATGCCGAGCTTCTCAGTTCTCTTGGGCCACGTCAGCAAATATCCGGCCTTCCCGAAGACAAGAATCAATTGCTCTCTGGTTGGCCGTCCGGCAATTTGGTGAAGGCGCAATCCCTCTTTGATGTTCGCTTTTGCTGTATCGCTGCGTGTAGCAGGACTGGATGGAGTGGCAGGCGCGACCGGTGGAGCAGGCGCTACGGCCTGTTGGGATTCAGCGGCAACTTCGGCTTCGGAGGTAACTGGTGTGGCCTGGGGAACTTCGGCCAACACAGATTGGGTGGCCGTATCCGTTTCATCTTCGGGCTGCGCCGCGACTTTGGTGCGCTTTGAATTCTTGATCGCCTTCTTGGCGTGCTTCGGTCTCTTTGTCATTTTGTTTCCTCCACGGAATTCGCAAAAGATATGCGTGTGGAGTAATCTACTGGGAATTTTGGAGGAAGGAGTTTCAAGCTACATGAGTTTGTCGAATGTCAGACAGCTGAAGTAAAAATTCTGATCCGAGTAGAGTGATGCACGCAGGTCCTGACCGTGGATGACAATGAAAACAAGATCGCAAAAATTCCGTACCGCTCTCCGTACCGTTGAAACTTCGTCTTACACGTATTTCCACGTACTTAGGCGGTCCCTGTCGACTTGTAAGTTGTTCAAAGTATTGGTTAGCTGGCCTTTGACACGGTAGAGGTCTGCGGTTCGAGTCCGCACGGGCCTACCATATTTTTCAGCGACTTAGCATCCATTACCCTTCTCGGCGAGGCTCCAACTGGCTCCATTAAGGAAGTAGTCCGCGACTCCCAAGGGTCTTCATGTCTGTCGGCGCAGATAGATGAGAAGGACGCACCTGCTTCGTCAACAGGTGCACCGCCCCGCTCGAGATCGTCGGTTCAAATCAAGCCCCTGCAATCACTCCCTAGTGTTGATCTTCAGGCCGGTAGGGGGCGGTGCTCTTGCAAGGCTCGCTTGGATGGCGGAAGGAGTGAGAGGAAGCCGCTCGAGCCCACGATCTCTCGCTGAATCACCGCCGTAGAGGTTGAAGCACCTCGGCCATGGCTCGGATCTCACCGTTCTCGAAAACCGGGCCTCGGTGCTCCTCTGTTCCGCAGACGGCGACATCGACCATGACGCGCGCCAAGTCGTCGGCGCGAATCACCTGATTGGGGAATAGCAACCGAAACACCGGATAGATCCCGCGCAAGAGGCGGTAACTGAAATTCGGTTCTTGCCGTGGCTCTACGGGGTAGATGTACGCGGGCCGAAAGAGGTAAACGTGAGGGAAGCCCGCCGCGAGTAGCGCGTTCTCGGCCTCTCCCTTATAGCGTGCGAAAGGTATCCGACTTCGTCCGGTCGGGTCCGCACCATTCCCGCTCAAGAATGAGAACGCCGCGCCGGGGCTACTGCGGTAGAGAACTCGCGCGAACTCGACCATATAGCCCACAGTTATCGTGCGGAGCTCCGCGTCTGACACTGCACCCGTATACGCGCCCAGGCAAAAGACCGCTGCGTCCTGACCGGAGAGCGTGTCCGCGAGTGAAGAGCAGTCGGCGAAGTCTCGATGCACAACCTCTGTTAGCTTGGGATTCGAGATGCCGAGCGTCTTGCGCCCGATGCTCGCTACACTGCTGACGACAGCATTCTCGAGCGCGTAGCGAAGGGCATATCCGCCGACCATTCCTGAAGCGCCCACGATGACAAGGCGCATTTGGCCCGAAGCCCTCTCCTGATCCGTTGCTGTCATGAGAGTGGGCGCTCTTCGATCCAGTCCACGTGCAGCTGGCGTTCCGCAAACAGCCACGCACCGTCCATCTTCACGAATGTGTCCGTATAGCGGAGGGCGGCAATCATCAGGCGTCGTTTCCCATCCTTGATCGTGAGGTGATGGGGCATGCAATAAGTCTCGCCTACGCCCCGGTCGCGGGTCAGCGAGAGGATCGTAGTCTGTCCAAGAAAGTGCATGGTCGCGGCGTACTGGTTCAGGTCCGCGAAAACTGGACCGAGCGCCTCGCGAGAGTGTAGCTCTTGTGAGGGCTTTGGATCCTTGGCGTTCATGTACACCACGAAGTGGGTGTCTGCGGTAAAGAGCGCCATCTGCCCTTTCGCATCGCGACGATCGGCGCAATGCGCATAGGCCTCGACGAGTTCGAGGATTGCGAGCCGATCCGCAGCTTCTTCGGGTGAGACAGTAAGGTGTTTGCTCATGAGTTGGCCTCCTCAGGACTCAAGAATGGCTCGGGTTTCGAGAAACGCTTCCATCCCATATTGGCCGTATTCACGTCCAACGCCGGAGAATTTAAATCCTCCCCAGGGGGCCTGCGGATCATCAGTCATGCCATTGATCACCACGCGACCTGCGCGTATTTGTGAGGCCACGCAGCGCGCTCGCTGGAGGTCGGTCCCGAGCACGGCGGCATGCAACCCATATTTAGAGTCGTTAGCAATCCGGATCGCCTCATCCTCGGAGTCATATGCGATGACACACAGCACGGGGCCGAAGATCTCTTCTTGAGCAATCGTCATATCGTTCCGCACATTGACAAATACCGTGGGCTTAACGAAGTAACCCGATTCGAAACCTGGAGGGTGACCCTCACCCCCCACGAGCACCTCCGCCCCTTCTTCGATGCCCTTATGGATATAAGCCTGGATACGTTCGTACTGTTTCTGCGACACCATCGGACCAACGCCGGTCTTTGGATCGGCCGGAGCGCCGACTGCAAAGGAGGGCATGGAGTCCACGATCGCTCGCTTAACCGCGTCGAGACGGCTCTTCGGAACGAGGAGCCGGGTCCCCGCGGCGCAGGCTTGTCCACTATTCATAAAGGCCAGTATCAGAGCCGCCGGAATTGCCTTATCGAGAACCACATCATCGAGCAGAATGGTGGGCGATTTGCCGCCCAATTCCAGTGTAACGCGCTTCATCGTGGCGGCACCATCGCGCATGATCGACTGGCCAATGGCAACCGAGCCGGTAAAGGAAATCTTGGCAACGTCGGGATTGCGTACCAGCTCCGCCCCGACCACATCTCCCCGGCCAATCACGACGTTGCAAACCCCTTTCGGGAGCTTGGCCGCTTCCAGACACTCGATCATCACCTCCGTCTGTAGCGAACTCAACTCGCTGGGCTTGATGACGACGGTACAACCGGCAGCCACGGCGGAAGCAAGCTTGAGGCAAATGAATAGCGCATTGGCATTCCATGCGGTAATCAGGCCAGCCACGCCGACCGGTTCCAAAGTGACGGTCGTTCTACCCCAGCTCCGAGTCAACGGCAATTCATCGAGTCCCTTCTCAGCGGCTGGAAAGGCGTTGACTCCGGATTCCACGATAACCCTGGCGAACTGCACAACACCCCCGTACTCCTCCACCATGGCGGCAGTGAGATCATCGATGCGCGCTGAGATCGCCTGATGCAGCCGGCGTAAGATGCCGATTCGTTCTTCCTTGGTTGACCGGCCGTAAGTCGTGAACGCTCGCTTGGCCGCAGCGATGGCGCGCCGCGTATCCTCTTCATCAGCCAGCGTGACCCGGCCGATCACTTTGCCGTCAGTCGGGCGGACAATGTCCATGACCTCGTGGCCATGGGATTCGACAAACGCCCCATCGATGTAGTGGGTCGTGAGGGTTTTGACAGTTTCTCTTTGCGGGGATGCGTTCATTGGGCTTCTCCTTGATCAGTATTGAGTATCAGAACGAGGTGACGACGACACGGTTGAGCGAGCCGTCTTTGAGCGCCGCGTAACCCTCGTTCACGTCGCGCAACGCAATCCTTTTAGAAACCAGGTCATCCAGATTTATGCGCCCTTGCAGGTACAGCTCGGCGTACATCGGAATGTCGCGCTTGAAGTTGGTTGAGCCGAAGTTCACTCCTTGAACGCGCTGCTGCCCACCGATTGCGTCGAAGATATTCAAATCAAGGGTGACCTCGGGTTTCGAAACTCCAACGAGATAGAGTCCACCGCCAACCGCCAGCATCCCGAGCCCCTGCTCGGCCACCGCCTTTAAACCAACGAAGTCGAATACGTGATCCGCGCCCCCCGGCAGTAGACCTCGGACGGCCTCGACCGGCTTGGTTTTGGTGGAGTCAATGACATCGGTCGCGCCAAATTGTTCGGCTGCTTCCAGTCGCTTCGGCTGGATGTCGATAACTACGACTCTCGATGCGCCGGCGATGCGCGCGCCGCTTATGGCATTAAGCCCCACGCCACCGGCGCCGAAAATGACAACCGAGTCGCCGGCGTTCACCTGAGCGGTGTTCAAGACGGCTCCGGCGCCCGTCACGACCCCGCATCCAAGCAGCGCGCCTTGGGGAAAGGGCATCTCTTTAGGTAAAACGGCGAGTTGGTTTTCGTGAATGAGCGCGCGTTCGGCGAAGCCGCCGAGACCTAGGCCCTGGAACAACCCTACTCCACGGCGACTTAGGCGCGGTGGTTCGTTCGGTCGCCGTACCGTCGATTCAGGGTGTAGACACTGGAAGGAGCGGCCGGACAGACATCTGGCGCACGACCCGCACAACTGCGCCAGAGAGCCTACGACGTGATCCCCGATACGGAATTGCTCGACATCGGGGCCGACTCCAGCCACGATCCCCGAGACCTCATGGCCCAGCACGGCTGGCATCGGAATGATATCGTGTGTGGCGAACAGCAGGTCGGTGTGACACAGCCCCGAGGCTCGCACGTCGATGAGGACCTCGCGCCCGACCGGTGCAGCAATGTCCACGTCCTCGAGTTCAAACCCGCCACCGAGTTCGTTAACTACAAGTGCCTTCATGTTTGTTTCCTTGCAGAGTTTCGGCAATCAGGAACTCTTGTCATCAGTGCCACCAACGAGCTTTGAGTCTTAGCGAGTATTCACACACGGAGCATGCCCTATCCACGACACGGCGCAATCGGACCTTCGTCGCGCGAACTAGTACTTTGGTGGTAGTCGACTAGAGGCGGAAAGCCCGCCACACCAAATTATTGCTCGAACACTGGAGGGGGTCCGCCGACCCGCTTCCATTTCAGGTTTACATTTACTTCGACCCGGTTGGCGATCTTGATCAACGGGATGTTGCTGGTCATGCCGTAGTCTTTGCGATCGAAGGCCATTGTGCCGTCGATGCTGCCGGAGGTTGTTCCCTTGCCGCTCGCGGTAAGAGTGAGTCTTTCCCTCTTCGTGACCCCGCGAACGGTAAAGTCGCCGTCCAAGTCGAATGTGTTCAAACCGGTCTGAACGACTTTCGTGGATTTGAAACTGATCTTGGGAAAGTCTTTCACGTCAAAGAAGTCCTTGCTTCTCAATTTGCCGTTTTTCATGCCGCTACCGGTGTTCACACTGTCCGCTTCGATCTCGACGTCCAAGACTGCGCTCGTCACGTCCACGGACGAAAGCTTTATGCTTGCATTCCATTTGCTAAAGGTCCCCTTAATGGGGACCGAAGACTCGACCCCAAATCGGATGGTGCTTTCTACCGGCGTGACTTCGTAGACCGGAACCTGCGCGCGGCTCGCCGACGGGAACGTACCAAACGCAAGCAGGCACAGCGCGGTCGCCAGGAAGTCGCTAGCTCTTGGCTTCGGACGTTTAAGATCATTGTTGCCGCAAGACCAGTTCTTCCGTCCCGGGAATCCACTTGCCAACATACTGTGCTTAGACTCTCGCATCGAACTCCTGATTCCTCTGCTCCCGCGGCGGTTTCAATCTCGCCTTATGCGAACGCGGGGAAACCATCGCGGTTGTACAGTTGTCAGCGATTTCGTACAAAGCCCGGGCTCGCAAAGCTGGGATTCGGGTAGGTATAAAATCCTTGTCCCGTTACTCTGCCGAGCTTGCCTTTGTCCAGGTATTGTGTTTTGAGGAGGGACGCCATCTTCTCAAACTCCGGGCTGCCTGTTGCGTTTGCTCGCGCAAGAGTAATGTTGTAGGCGGTGGGGATGCCGACGGTATCTAGAATGGCAAAGGGTCCTTCGGGTGCGCCAGTCGCGATCATCCACGTCTTGTCGATTGTCTCGACATCTGCCACTTCCTTCAGGAGCAGCATTTGGGCAGCTTCCAAGAGCGGGATCAACAAGGAGTTCAGGATATAACCGGGCTGCTCCTTTTGCAGGGGTAATGCGACCATCCCAATTGCCTTGGCGAACTCAATCACATCCCGGAACACTGTCTCATCTGTCCCGGGATGTTTCATAACCTCAGCAGTGGTGTTTTTCCAGATGCTGTTGGCAAAATGAAGCGCCAGAAATTTGTCCGGGCGGCCCGTTGCCTCGGCAAACTGACTAGGCAACAGAGTAGATGAGTTTGTCGCGAAGATCGTCTTCTTCGGCGCCACTTTCCCGAGTTCTTTGTAGAAATCAGTCTTAATTTGGACGACTTCAGGAATGGCTTCTATCACCAAATCTGCATCTGCGACAGCTTGAGCAAGGTTCGTGTAAAACGATAGACGGTTGAAAGCTTCATCCACCGCTTGCTGCGTTGCCCCCAAATCTTCTTTGTAGTTTTCCTTCAAGTTGGTCAGCCGCTCTCTGGCATGTCTCAGAACCTCTTCCGAAACATCGTAGACGTTTACATGAAAACCTTTGTACGCCGTTTGATACGCGATCTGACTTCCCAGTATGCCGGTGCCTGCGACCGTAATGTTTTTGTAATTCATATATGCATTCCTCTCGAAGTCGGTACGGACGCCTGCTCCGTTCATCCACAAATCACGACCAGAATATTCGCCCCTTGAGTAGGGCGGCCAATCACACACCACGTTCATCTGCTCGCCGTACATCCGTTGGAATTGACTCGTTTTGCGAGCCGCGCCGAAGCTTCGATGCTCATCAGTCGCCAGTCGCGAGTTGACGTGGGCAGATGTTTCATTCCCTCGAACTGTTGGAGCCAGTCCTTTGCGGCGAGCGTGGCTTGTTCTTGTCCGAACAGCTCCGCGACTGCGCTGAAGAACGCGGACAATTCTCGTTCCGCCCTAATCATTAGTTCGGCGCAAATGGAATTGCCATTCTGGTGCGGTTCGCTATGGGAAAGTCGATTCATTGCCACGTGGCCTCCCTAGTTTCGGTAAGTTCGAATAGGAACGGTCTGCCGGTTAGGAATCAGCAACCCAAACAAACCGTTCGCGGCCCATGTTGATTTCGTCACTTCGCGCTCGTTGCTCCAGGCCCAGCGAGAGTGGCTATTCAAGAATCGCCCGGGTTTCGATAAATGCCTCGATCCCATACCTGCCATATTCGCGGCCAACGCCGGAGTATTTAAACCCGCCCCAGGGCGCTTGGGGATCGTCGGTCATGCCGTTGATCACCACGCGCCCGGACTGTATTTGTGAAGCCACGCGACGCGCACGCTGGATGTCAGTCCCGAGAACGGCGGCGTGCAGACCGTATTTAGAGTCGTTAGCGATCCGGATCGCGTCTTCCTCGGTGTCGTATGCGATCACACACAGCACGGGCCCGAATATTTCCTCCTGGGCAATCGTCATGTCGTTCCGCACATTCACAAACACCGTGGGCTTAACGAAGTGGCCTACGTCGAGACCCTCCGGATGACCTTCCCCGCCGGCGAGAACCTCCGCGCCTTCTTCGATGCCTTTACGGATATAAGATTCCACGCGTTCGTACTGTTTCTGCGACACCATCGGTCCGATTGCGGTCTTGGGATCAGCCGGATCACCGACAGTAAGAGCGCGCATCGCTTCGCGTATGCGCGGCTTTATTTCGTCGAGCCGACTCTTAGGCACGAGGAGGCGCGTTCCTGCGGCGCAGGCTTGTCCGCTGTTCATAAAGGCCAAGACGAGAGCCGCCGGAATCGCCTTGTCGAGAACCGCATCATCGAGCAGGATCGTGGGCGATTTGCCGCCCAGTTCGAGCGTTACGCGCTTCATCGTCGCGGCGCCATCGCGCATGATGCTCTCGCCAACGCCAACCGAACCTGTGAACGAGATCTTAGCCACGTCAGGATTGCGTGTAAGCTCGGCGCCGACGATGTTGCCGAGTCCCGTCACAACATTCAAAAGACCCTTCGGGAGATTGGCCTCGTGAAGAGCCTCGACCATCACCTGCGTCTGCAGGGAACTCAACTCGCTGGGCTTAAGGACAACCGTACAGCCGGCGGCTACGGCCGAGGCCAGCTTGAGGCAAATGAACAGCGCGTTCGCATTCCAGGGGGTAATCAGACCGGCCACTCCGACCGGCTCCAAGGTGACCGTCGTTTTGCCCCAGCTTCGTGTAAGTGGCAGGTCTTGGAGCGCCTTCTCCGACGCCAGGAACGCGTTGACGCCCGACTCCACGATGGGCCTGGCGAACTGGACGACGCCGCCGTACTCCTCGACCATCGCGGCCGTCAGATCATCGATGCGTGCCGAGGCGGCCTCGTGCAGTCGGCGTAAGATGCTGGCTCGTTCTTCCTTCGTTGACCGACCGTAATTCGCAAACGCGCGCTTGGCCGCGGCGATGGCGCGTCGCGTGTCCTCTTCGTCGCCCAGCGTAACGCGGCCGATCACTTGGCCGTTGGTCGGACGAACAATGTCCATCACTTCGCGGCCATGCGATTCAACGAATGCTCCATCGATGTAGTGCGTCGTGATCGTCCTGATCGTCTCGCTCTTCATGACTGCTTTCATCGCGTTTCTCCTTGTGTGAGAATTTCAGTCAGAAACCAGTGACTGCGACGCGCATAAGCGGCCGTCCTTTCCCCGCGCGTAACAATCATTCACGACGCCCCACGACATCCTTCTTGAAACCAAGTCCGCGAAGTTCATCCGGCCTTGCACGTACGGCCCTGCGTGCACCTGAATGTCGTGACATCAGCCCTACTCCCTAGGCTAGCGATGCAGTTATCATTCCAAAGCAACTTTGGCCGTTTTCTGCTGCATATTCAGGACTTATGCAACGAGAGGTGTGCCTACCTGCGACGAGGAATTGTCGGTGTCCACTGATTGGCAGCGCATCTTTCCAGCTAAAGCCTTTTCGCTGACATACAAGGCGCATGAACCGATGAATTGAACGGGGGGATCGGTGCATCTAAGCTGGCAACGGCCATTTCGCTGCAGCAACCGGAGTGTGAGCGGGACTGGACTTGAACGTCGTGGGTGGTTATTCGATTTATTGACTGAATAAGGTAGGGTCGGTTCTCCCAATTGGAGGTCTGAAGCATGTCTAGCAACTGGCGCCGCGCACAAAAACTTCCCGACAAAGCGTCCGGCGCCTTGCAACCTGGTGGAGCTGAGCGGACAAACGAACTCGAAAAGGCCAACCAGGATCTGAAAGCGGAGCAGGCAGAGCTGCAGAAGCGATGGCAGTACTTGGCGGAGGCTCAGAAGCTAAGTCACTCGGGAACTTTCGGATGGAAGGTCCACACAGGGGAGCTCATTTGGTCCGAAGAAACCTACAGAATTCTGGGCTTCACGCGAGAAACGAATCCTACGCTCGATCTGGTATTCGACCGAATTCACCCCGACGACCGGGACCGCCTTCAACAGCTCAGGGACCGCGCTGCGCAGAGCGGCATGGACCTAGATGTTGAGCATCGAATCCTCCTGCCAGACGGTGTCATTAGGTATCTCCACGTGGTCGCCCACGCCGGAGTGGATCGCTCGGGCAATCGCGAGTACATAGGGATAGTCAGCGACATCACTGAACGTAAACTTGCAGATCAGGAGCGGCAGGCGCTATCTCGCGACTTGAAAGAGAGCAACGCCAGACTTGAAGAAGCACAACGGGTCGCGCATGTGGGCTACTGGGAGTGGGATCTTGAGACAGGTGAGGTCATCTGGTCTGACGAAACCTATCGCATCTTTGGACTCAAACCGCAAGAATGCCCCATGAACTTAGCAATGGTCCGTCAAATGGTCCACCCCGATGACAGAGATGCTCTCTACGGCGGAGTGGACGTGGAGCTTGATGCGGGCGTGCACCCCGTTGCTGAATTTCGGATTGTCATCCCAAGTGGAGAAGTGCGCACCCTGCACGCGATCACCTCAAAGCTTTGGGGTGCAATGCGAGGCGAGCCGGACATTAAGGCCTCCGGAAAGGCTCGCAGGCTGTTCGGTACCGTTCAAGACGTCACGGAAACAAAGCGCGCAGAGGAAGCCCACCAAGCCCTGTCCCGGGATTTGCAAGAAAGCAAAGCTTGGCTCGAAGAAGCCCAACGCGTTGCCCATCTTGGCTACTGGGTGTGGGATCTTGAATCAAATCAGGTGATCTGGTCGGAAGAAACCTACCGCATCTTTGGGTTGACGCCCCAGGTGGGCTCCATGGACATAGCGATCGTGGGGGAAATGTTCCATCCGGATGATCGAGACGCTGTATTTCGAGTAGCAGAAGAGGCTATTCGTTCTGGGACTCGCGCTGACTTTGAGCATCGGCTTTTTCGTCCCGACGGGGAGATGCGCATCGTACACAGTTTGGGTGATTTAAAGACAAATTCAGCGGGACGTCGTTACCAGATGTTTGGTACAACCCAAGACATTACTGATCGGAAACGCGGAGAGGAAGAACGCCGGACCCTATCAGGCGCCCTACAGCAAAGCAACGCGAGGCTTGAAGAAGCTCAGCGAGTGGCTCACATAGGACATTACGAATTTAACCCTGTCGAGAATCAAGTTACTTGGTCCGACGAACTTTGTCGTATCTGGGGGATACCTCCGGTGAAACGCCCCATGGACCTAGCGGTGGTTTTCGAGATGATCCACCCAGACGATCGGGAATATGCGGCCCGGGTAGTTGAAGATATCATTCGTACCGGAACTCACTTGAAGGCGGAACATCGTATCGTTCGTCCCGACGGCGAAGTGCGATTTCTTCAAGTCCTGGGAACCGTAAAAAGAGATGCCTCGGGGCGCGCCTACGAACTGTTTGGTACAGGCCAGGACATCACTGATCGAAAACTCGCAGAACAAGCCCTACGGCGAAATCAGTTCTATTTAAGCGAAGGGGAGCGCCTTGCTCATATGGGAAGCTGGGCGTCGAGAGATTTAGGTATCCGCTGGTCCGGCGATTTAGATATTTATTGGTCTGACGAGGTTTACAAGATTTACGGGCTTGATCCGAAAAACGGGACTCCGAGCCTTGAGCAGTATTTGGCTGCGATTCATCCTCAGAACCGAGCCTCCATGGCCGAAACAATTAAGATGATGCATGAGCAGCGCTGCGGCTGCGATGTCACGAACCGAATCATTCGGCCAGATGGGGAGATACGGTACGTCCGCTGTGTTGGGATTCCGGTGGTAGAAGACGGAGTTTTTCAGGGATTCCACGGCACTACAATGGACGTCACGGAGCAGGAGTTACTTACACAGGAATTGCGAAGGGAACAGGCATACTTCACCGATGCACAAAGCATGGCCCACATCGGAAGTTGGGCTTACAATCTCGTCACACGCAAGGTGCTGCATTCATCGGACGAAAACGCTCGCCTGTATGGCTTTGATCCCAGCGAAGGGCCAATATCGGCCGAACGCTTTTTCGCCACTCAACACGCGGAAGACGCACCGCATGTGAATGCAGTTCTTGAAAGAGCGGTCCGCGAGGGAACGGATTTTTACCTTGACGAATATCGGATTCATCATACCGACGGCAGCATTAGATTCCTGCGTGCGATCGGGCATCGCAATCCATCCGGAGAACCAGGCGAGTACGTCGGCGTCACCATGGATATTACCGAACGAAAGCGCGCCGAGGAGGAGCGCGAAAAGTTGCGCCAGATAGAGGCTGATTTGGCGCACATCAATCGCGTCAACATGATGGGCGAACTGGCCGCCGCGCTGGCGCACGAAATCAAGCAGCCCATAGCCGCCTCGATCACAAGCGCCAACACGTGTCTGCGATGGCTCGCGCATGATCCCCCCAACCTGGAACGAGCGCGCGCGGCCGCAGCTCGAAGCGAGCGGGAGGGAAACCGTGCGGCCGATGTCATCAACCGTTTGCGGTCCTTCTACAAAAAAGGCGTGCCCCCTAAACGCGAGATGGTCGACATCAAGGCGATCCTTCTTGAAATGGCGGCTCTGCTCAGAACCGAAGCGACTCGGCACTCTGTAACGATTCATTCCGCAGTCGACGCAGCTACGCCTAAAATCCTGGTTGACCGCGTGCAGCTCCAACAGGTTTTCATGAACCTGATGCTAAACGCGATCGAGGCGATGCAGGATTCCGGAGGCGAATTGATGATTACGGCGCGACCTAACCCGGAAGGTCAGATAATCGTCTCGATCAGCGATACGGGCGTTGGACTGCCAACGGAAAATGCCGAACGGATCTTTGATGCGTTCCATACGACGAAACCTGAGGGAACGGGTATGGGCCTGGCGATTACACGCTCCATCGTGGAGTCTCACGGAGGACGAGTGTGGGCCACTGCCAATGAAGGACCGGGCGCGACCTTTCATTTCACTCTCCCTATCGAAGCCGAGGCCCATGCATGAAATCCGCGGCCGTTCCCACCGTGTTCATTATTGATGATGACCGCGGCATGCGTCAGGCGATCCAGGATCTCGTCGAGTCGGTTGGCCTTCGCGCCGAGTCCTTTGCAACTGGCGAGGAGTTTCTAAAGCGGAAACGCACCAGCGACCCGAGTTGTTTAGTTCTGGATGTAAGGCTGCCTCAGATGAGCGGACTTGATTTCCAGGGCCGGTTGGCCGAGACCGGAATGCAAATCCCGATCATCTTTGTTACGGCGCATGGAGACGTTCCCATGTCTGTCCGGGCACTGAAGTCGGGCGCCGTGGAATTTTTGACGAAACCTTTCAGAGACCAGGACCTGCTGGACGCCATCCAGCAGGCCCTGCAGCGCGACCGCGCTGACCGGGAACGACAGGCCGGGATCGACGAATTGCAAGAGCGCTATCACACTTTGACCGCGCGTGAGCGCGAGGTCATGACTCTTGTGGTCTCCGGACTTCTCAATAAGCAGATTGCCTCCGGAATCGGAGCCAGCGAGGCTACAGTAAAAATTCACCGCGGCCACGTCATGCAGAAGATGCGGGCCGGATCGGTAGTTGAACTGGTCCGCATGGCCGACAAGCTCAAACTATCCTCTTCCTAGATCGACCCGCCCGCCTTGTGGCCGGTCCGATTATTCCCGTACCTTTCCGTTTCTCGTTGACTACCACCTAAGTCGTAGTTCGTCCGACTAAGGTCTGATTGCGCCAGCTCAGGGATAGCGCCATGCTGCGCCCATGAGCAGCGAGCAAAGCTCACAATTCATTGCCATCGTCGACGACGATACGTCGGTTCAAACTGCCCTGCAAGACCTGATTGAATCGGAAGGGCTATTCACGCTTTGTTTTGGCTCTGCGGAACAATTCCTAGACTCCGGCGCGCATCGCAAGGCTGCATGCCTGATCGCGGACATTCGCATGCCGGGCATATCTGGCCTTGAACTGCAGGCCAGACTAAAGGTAGACCGGTGCCGCATACCAATTATCTTCATCACAGCTCATGGCGACGCCAAAATGCGGATCCAAGCCATGCGTGACGGGGCAGTAGAGTTTTTGACGAAACCCTTCGACAACGCGGTCCTACTGGAGACAGTTCATGCCGCCGTCGAGGCTCACGCGAAGGCGCTTGAGCTCAGGGACTCAAATCGATGACACTCGCTGATCAAGATCGACGGGCCCGCCGATTCGAGCAGATCATTGGGGACAGTGCCGCTCTTAGAATCGTTCTAGAGCAAGTAGTGCGTGTTGCAGCGGCCGATTCTACAGTGCTCATCCAGGGAGAGACCGGAACTGGGAAGGAACTGATCGCTCACGCGATTCACAATGCTAGTCCCCGCAGCGGCCACCCTTTGATCAAGCTGAACTGTGCCGCCATTCCCTTCGACTTGCTCGAAAGTGAGCTCTTTGGCCATGAGCGAGGCGCTTTTACGGGTGCCATCGCGAAAAAAATTGGCCGCTTTGAATTGGCGGACAAAGGTACTCTCTTTCTTGACGAAGTTGGCGACATACCACTCCCCTTGCAACCCAAGCTGTTGCGTGTCCTGCAGGAACAGGAATTCGAACGTCTCGGAAGTGGACAGACCCATCGTGTCGATGTGCGGATCGTCGCGGCGACTCACAGGGACCTCGAACGAATGGTAAAACGTAATCAATTTCGCAGCGACCTTTTCTATCGCCTGAACGTATTTCCGATCACACTGCCGCCCCTGCGCGAGCGAATCGAAGACATTGCTTCTCTCGTGGAACACTATATTGAAGTCTTTTCGCGTCGAATGGGGAAGCACATAGACGCTATCCCCGACGAGTTCATGAGCGCTTTCAAGTCCCATTCGTGGCCTGGAAACATTCGGGAACTCGAAAACGCGATCGAACGCGCGGTAATACTATCGAATGAAGGCTCGCTTCCGAATCCTCTGCGCCCAACCCGGTCCGCTTCAGTCGTTGTGTTTCCTCAGAGGACGACTCTCAGAGAGTCCGAGCGCACTTTGATCTTGCAGGCATTGGAAGTCACGGCTTGGGTAGTCGGGGGACCATATGGCGCGGCCACAAGATTGGGAATGAAGCGCACCACCCTAGTCGCCCGGATGAAAAAACACGGAATCAGCCGACCGCCAGATGAGTGCACTGCAGATCAAATCGCCTATAACGATTCTTCGGTTGGCGAGCCCAATTAATTGTTCCTGGAACAAACCTGAATGGGCCATGCGCAGCGCGCTGCTGCTCGTGCCGTCACAAAGTTGCCGCGCGAACTGATCCACCACCATCCTTCATATTTCTCCTGTGTGAAAAGCACTAGGTGTATCTGGCCCTTAACCACTCCTGTTCCTCTTTACCCCATTGAGATACGCATCATCGCGCGGACAAGTGTCAGCGCATCGCCACTGTTTTTCTATGGTCGCGGCTTGAGTTGGATTGTGCATCGCCGACACAGATTCAATGTGATTTGCAGCGGTGAACCGGTTGGCACGGGAATTGCAACCATCAACACGAATCAGCTTTAGGAAGGATTGGCCTGGCAAAACAAAGCGCAGCGGAATTAGTTAACGTTGCAGGGCGGTCATCTACCTATCATGGATACGCTACCTTATCGTTATCGTTGTTCACCGGTCCTTCACGACAGTCCACTCAGGGTTGCGGCACGGCACATTCTGACTCTCCTGCCGGTAACCATTCTTCTAGCTGCGGGCTGCGGGAAACCGAACGCAGTGTCCGCCATGCAGAGTCCCGACGTGGAAGTCGCCAGCGTAGTTCAGAAAGACGTCCCGATCTTGAGCGAATGGGTGGCGACCCTCGACGGCTACGTAAATGCGCAGATTCAGGCTCAGGTAACGGGGTACGTCATCCAGCAAACGTACAAAGAAGGTTCGTTTGTCCGCAAGGGCCAGCTTCTTTTTCAAATTGATCCGCGTCCGTTTCAAGCTCTGCTCGATCAGGCGAACGCCCAGCTCGCACAGTCTCAGGCACAACTCGGCAAGACCGAAATGGATGTCGACAGAGATACTCCACTGGCTCAAGAGCGCGCCATCGCGCAGAGCCAGTTGGACAACGACGTACAAGCTAACAAGGCGGCGAAAGCGGCGGTCAAGGCCGCAGAAGCTCAAGTGGAACAGGCCCAGCTGAACCTCGATTTCACGAACGTAAAGTCGCCGGTTGACGGAATCGCGGGAATCGCTCAGGTGCAGATCGGGAATCTGGTCAATCCTACGTCGGTTCTGACATCGGTTTCGCAGATTAACCCGATCAAGGCGTATTTCTCGATCAGCGAACAGGAATACCTCCACTACGCCGAGAGAATTAATGCGGAGACGCAAAGAAAAGTTCCTACCAACGGGCCACCATTTGACTTGATTCTGGCTGACGGATCGGTTTATCCGTATCGAGGTACGGGTCTGCTGACCAACCGCCAAGTGGACATAACCACTGGCACGATTCAGGTTGTTTGCTCGTTTCCCAATCCCCAAAACCTACTCCGTCCTGGCCAGTTTGGAAGATTGCGGGCCGCGCCTGACATCAGACGCGACGCATTGCTCGTGCCACAGAAAGCCGTGAGCGAGCTGCAAGGAACTTATCAACTCGCAGTGGTCGGCACAGAGAACAAGGTGAGCATTCGGGCCGTGAAGCTCGGTGACCGTGTCGGACCAATGTGGATCGTCGAAAGCGGCGTCAACCCTGGCGAGCTGGTGATCGTAGAGGGATTGCAGAAAGTTCAAAACGGTTCAACGGTGAAAATCAAACAGGCTGCCGTGGCGAAAGGCAATTGACCCAATGTCTAAGTTCTTCATCAACCGTCCGATTGTGGCCGTGGTTATCTCGATCCTAACCGTGATCATTGGAGCGGTCGCGATTGCCGCGCTTCCCGTGGCCCAGTTTCCCAATATCGTTCCACCCGAGGTCGCCGTGCTCGCTACCTTTGTGGGCGCGGACGCACAGACCATCGAGCAGTCCGTCGCGACTCCGATCGAGCAGCAAATGAGCGGCGCCGACAACATGAATTACATGTACTCGCTGAACTCGACAGCGGACGGGCTGATGCATCTGATTGTGGACTACGACGTAAAGACCGACCCCAATACCGATCTGATGCTCACGCAAATGCGAGAGACGCAGGGGGCGTCTCAACTGCCGACCGATGTGACGAATTACGGCATCAGTGTGCAGAAGACGGTGACATCTCCGCTGATGCTGATCACGCTCTACTCGCCCAAGGGCACCTACGACGCCCGTTTCTTGGCCAACTACGCGTACATCAATTTAGCCGATCAAATCAACCGTTCGTACGGCATCGGTAGTGTCCAGGTTTTCGGCGCAGGCCAATACGCAATGCGGTTGTGGGTGAAACCGGACCAGCTCGCGAAATTGGCGATCACGGTTCCCGAGATCGTGTCAGCCATCCAATCACAAAACAGTGTCAACCCGGCAGGACAGGTTGGCAGCGAGCCGGTGCCGAAGGGGCAGCAATTCACATATTCCGTGCGGGCGCAGGGCCGCATGACATCTCCCGAGGAGTTCGAAAACATCGTTGTCCGTGAATCGCCGAACGGTGCCGTGGTTCGGGTGAAGGATGTCGCGCGCGTTGAGCTTGGCGCGCAGACGTACAGCGTAGTGAGCCGCTTGGACAGAAAAGACGCAGCAATCGTAGCCGTGTACCAAGTGCCTGGTTCAAACGCAGTAGAAGCAGCAAACGACCTGAAGAAACTCATGGCAGAGCTGAAGGGTCGGCTGCCTCAGGACGTGGATTACGTCGTCTCGTTAGATACAACACAGGCCGTCAGTGAAGGCATGAAGGAAATTGTCCTCACGCTGATCATTGCCATTGCTCTGGTGTTGGTCGTCGTTTTCATATTTCTCCAAGGTTGGCGTGCGACTCTGATTCCGCTCTTTGCAGTGCCCGTTTCCCTCGTGGGCACGTTCATTTTCTTTCCGCTTTTCGGATTTTCGATCAATACGCTTTCGCTGTTCGGACTAGTCCTCGCCATCGGTCTCGTGGTGGACGACGCCATAGTCGTCGTCGAAGCTGTGGAGCGGCATATCGAGGAAGGTCTCGCACCGAAAGCGGCGGCCTTCAAAGCGATGGAAGAGATTTCCGGTCCTGTTGTCGGAATAGCTCTCGTCCTCGCGGCCGTCTTTGTTCCGACTGCATTCATTCCAGGAATTACCGGACGCCTGTACCAGCAATTTGCCGTTACGATCGCCGTTTCGGTACTCCTATCGGCCTTTAACGCGCTAACGCTGAGCCCAGCGCTGGCCGCATTGCTGTTGCGTCCGAAGACCTCTTCCGGTGGGCCGCTCGCAGGGTTTTTCGCGTGGTTCAATCGCGTCTTCGCTAACGCCACTGAGTGGTATGTCCGGCTATGTGGATTTCTAGTCCGCAAGGCCGCAATTGCATTGATCTTGCTAGCTGCCTTCGCGGTCGGAGCTGCTTGGTTTGGCAGCAAAGTGCCCTCAAGCTTCCTTCCTGATGAAGACCAGGGCTATGTGCTCATCAATCTGCAGCTTCCGACCGCGGCATCGCTTCAACGCACCGACGATGTGGCCGCGAAAATCGAGAGCGCTTTAGCCAACACGCCGGGCGTTGAGCACACGACCAGTATCGTCGGATTCAGCCTGCTCAGCCTCGTCCGAACCACCTATAACGCATTCTTTTTCGTGACATTAAAACCATGGGACGAACGCAAATCTAGGTCGGAGCAAGTTCAGGCCATCAAGGAGCGTATCAATGAGGAGCTGTCGTCGCTCCCCGAAGGCGTGGCCTTTTCCTTCTCTCCACCGGCCATACCAGGAATTGGGAATTCCGGGGGATTCACTTTCGTACTCGAAGATCGTGCCGGCAGGGATCCGGAGTTTCTTTCCTCGAATCTCAACTCCTTTCTCACGGAAG
>Ga0207040_1101_pt2 | contig 23660 bp, 16 predicted proteins | sample Alteio_BWMinCont_72_FD_153279 | JGI IMG/M metagenome (GOLD analysis project Ga0207040, IMG submission 153279) | Enriched cells from forest soil in Barre Woods Harvard Forest LTER site, Petersham, Massachusetts, United States -... | ecosystem: Environmental > Terrestrial > Soil > Temperate forest >... | reverse complement strand
CGGTTATGAGCCTGCGTTCACAACGAATTGCACCCAGTTGGATCCGCCGGAGATTAGCTGCGATCCCCAGCTTAGAGCCCACTATGTCGCCTACCTAATTGATTCGCTTTTTCGGCACCTTCAAGAAACCAGATAAATGTGGACAAGAAGCCGCCGAGTAAGTTAGCCTCGACAGCAATGCGAACTGCGAATAAGTATTTCATCCTTTCTGTTCTTGTCGCGTTGGCGGCGATGTCCGCAACTTCACTGCTAGCCGGGCAAGCACCGTCGAGCGGTGATCGTTTGGTCGTGTACGGGGATCTCGTGTACTTTCTTGGCCCCGGGAAGCCGGGAAATTGCACGCTGAACAATCGGTTTAAACGGGGCGACCCAGTGGGATTTCGAATGACCGCCATCAATCCAACAACTGGCAAACGCGATCGTGACACGCAGCTCGTGGTTCACCTAACTTATGGTGGCAAGACCCTCGATCTCCCAATGCGTGATCGCCAGAACGCCCAGGCGCCGGAGCGTGAATTCTGGGTCGTGAAGTGGATCGTGCCCAACGATGCGCCGACCGGGATACTGCGCTACAGTGTGACTGCCAAGGACTCGCAGGGCCGGACCGGCGAGTACAAACCTTTCGAGGTCGAAACCTCCCAACTGGCAATTGTTGAGTAGCACGAGGAAGCTATCAGCCTGTGCATGCACTTGTCCTGCGCATAATGTCTAGTTCCTCCAAAGCCATTGAGGCACAGTTCTCGGCGTGCTCGCAAAGGGTCTGTACTTTTTATAAACGGTCCAGGCAAGTATTTGTTGCGGTAAGTTAAATCAGCCCCCTCAAAAAAAACGCGCAGCCTGCCATAAGCATACGTCGAGCAACTTCGCCCCTGCCGAAATTTGCAACCTGGGTATATCCTGTACGTGGTGCACAAGAATTTGTGAGCATCCATAATTAAATGATATGAGAAAACGGATCAGAGTTTTCCCATTAGGTCTATTGTTCACGTTGTTGGGCGGGTTGTTGGCTGCCGCGCAAGCACCAGTGCCGCAGTCCGTGCCCAATGGCCTTCCCTCCTGGGCCTACAATATTCCCGATAAAGTGCAGCCCCCGATTGCACCAGCGGTGGCAACTACCATCCGGATACCGGGGAGCACCAAGGAATACGCAGTTGCCAAGGCAGCCAGCAACGCGAATCCGCCCGACTGGTTTCCCGACGAACATCCGCCCGCACCTGGGATTGTAAAAGGCGATAACGCGCCTCCAGGAACCGTTTGTGGCACCTGTCACCTGATGTCCGGTCAGGGACATCCCGAATCCGCGGATATTGCCGGCCTGCCCGCGGAATACATCGTGCGCCAGATGAACTATTTCAAAAGCGGAGCCCGGCGAGACAACGAGCGTATGGGTCCGATAGCCAAGACGGTATCCGATGAAGATGTGCGGCTGGCAGCGGAGTATTTCGCGGCTATCAAACCGATACCTTGGGTAAAGGTCATCGAATCCGCGATGCCACCAAAAACATATGTCAGCAGCGCAGCACGCCATCGTATTTTGGATCCGAACGGCGGGACGGAGCCTATCGGCCACCGCATCATCGAAATACCAGTAGATCCATTCCGAACAGCGAATCGAGATCCCCACTCTTCCTTTTTGGCTTACGTCCCCCCGAATAGCATTGCCAAAGGAGAGACGCTCGTGAAGTCGGGTGGTTCCGGCAAGACGATTCAATGTGCAATCTGTCACGGAGACAAACTGAAAGGACTTGGTGAAGTGCCTAGAATCGCCGGCCTACAGCCGGTGTATATAGCTCGCCAACTCATCTGCATTCAAAACGGATCAAGCGCCGGAATTGCAGTGGCGCTGATGAAGAAGGTTGTATCAAACCTTTCTGAGGACGACATTATTTCTATATCGGCATACCTGGGGTCGCTCCCGCCAGAATAAACAGAAGCAAGTCCCAGGAAACGCACTTCCGGGAAGTTGCGATTCAGTGAGGCCCATGAAGCGTTTTGCCTTTAATCCACCTTGGCAAGAAGGATTTCGACCGGACTGAGGATACAACGACATAGTTTCCTGAAGTTCGCGACTGTGTTTCCCGCAGATGAAGTCCAAAGACAACAATCGATCTTTTCTGACAATCCTGCGCCTCGCCTCCCAAACATATCGTTCCCAAAAGTAGGCTAACGGCAAATCCCGCTCGTCGAGTTGAGCGTGGATCGGCTGCCCGCTACAGCCGCGCACAGAATGGCAGACAAGGAAACAGCGCCGGCGCAACTAAAAACGTACAAATGCCAGTATTGCGGGTCGTGGCACCTTACGAGTAAGGGAGAATAGGAAATCCCCAGGGGTTCCCCCGCTTAGTCCCGCGCGAAATCGATGTATCCCTGCTGGACATCGGTGCGGATTAGTTTTACGCGGAGCCTGTCACCCACATCTGCTCCCTGTTGCCCCTGTGCCAACAAGCCTTCTACAGCAGGCTTCAAGACCCGAACGAACGTTCCATGTGTTGTCACTCCAGTAACGATGCCATCGAACACCTCGCCGATTCGACTGCTCATCGCGACCGCGGCGATCCGCTTCGACATTTCGCGCTCCACTTTTCGCGCCGCATCTTCTTTCAACGTGCAGTTCAGCGCAATCGTAGCGAGTTCGTCATTTGAGTAGGGAGCAGGCTGGCTTGCGAGCACGGCTTTGATCAGTCTCTGTGTAACAAGATCTGCGAATCGTCGATTGGGCGCCGTGGAGTGGGTGTAGTCCTGGACAGCGAGCCCGAAATGCCCTTGTTCCGGATCTCCAGGGCGCTCGAGGACATACTCGCCAGGTCCCATCAGCTTGATGACTGCGAGCGAAAGGTCGCTAAAATGATCGGGATCGGCAGCCTTACGCTGGATCAAGAAATCATTTAGCGCTTTTGAATCCGGAGCGCTGGGAAGTTGGCCGCCAAGCTTCGCCGCCAGCTCCACGATCCGGGGCCACCGCTCTGGCGTCTTCACCACCCGCCGAATTGAAGACACTTTGTTGCTATCGAGCATGCGGGCCACGACTTCATTGGCGGCAATCATGAAATCTTCGATAAGTTCCGTTGCGCGGTTCTTCTCCTGCTTCACGATGTCGACAATCTTTTCGTTAAGGATCAAAGGGTGAACTTCAATTGTCTCGATATTCAGTGCTCCATGACGAAACCGTTCGTTCTTGAGCGATTGCGCTACCTCATCCTGCAGCCTAAGTTGCGATTGCAGCTCCGGCGAAGCAGCCACTTTAGCCGGTGCTCCACTCGTATTCTCAAGCCAACCGCCCACGCCGTTATACGTTAGCTGTGCTCTGTTTCGGACGATGGCCTGGTAGACGCTGCCGGAATGGACGACCCCGTCTTTGCTTACGACAAACTCGATCACGATGCTCAGCTCGTCTCCGGCTTCCAGCAACGAGCTGGTGTCGGTCGAGAGCTGCTCCGGCAGCATGGGAAAATTCCTGACGCCCGTGTAAACAGTCGTCGTTTCTTTTCCCGCGTGCGCATCAATGGCAGAGCTCTTTGGAACGAAGATATCCACGTCCGCGATTCCCACCAGGATCTTCGTCTCTCCATTTGGCATTCGCTCCGCAACTTCGATCTGATCAAGATCCCGCGAAGTATCGTTGTCGATTGAAGACCAGAGCAGATTGCGCAGATCACGAGTGTTGGTGCTCGGCGCAATTTGTGGTGGATGCGCTTTCAATTCGTCCAGCTGCTGCTGAACTTGGGGAGGGAATTCCGGCTCAAAACCGTTCTCCAGCATTGCTTGTCTGGCCATCGCTTGCAGGTCAACATTTCGGATCACAGACCTATGCCTACAGCACCCGTACTACGTGGGACTGGCGGCGGCCAAGATTGCGGTGGCGGGGAAGGTGTTACTGCGGGCCAACCTAGGAACGGCCCCGTGGTGTTTGCTAGTCGGCCCACAGTTTAAAGATTTCGAGAAGCGCAGCATTCCAATCAGCTGTCTCAAGGGCACGATCTCCACGCGGATAGCGGTTCGCTTCGGTTTCTTAGTTTTGGACTTGCGCGGTTTTTGTTTTGGCATGCGTGAATCATATCAAAGTAAGGACTTCTTATGAATTCGGCAGAGCTACATTGATATGCCAGATGTATCATTAAAGAATCACACAGGCCGGATAGAAGAATCGCCCGATGCCTCAATTGCATTGATGTATCGGGCGTCGCAACAACATGACCAAAGCTGAAGTGTGGTTTCACGCCCTCTCTTTTGCGTTCTCCACTACCGTTTGGGCTCCTGGCCCCAGTCGTATGGCTGGCACACCCTTTGCTAGAGCGGCCTGGAAAGTTTCCGGCGTAATGCCAAACTTTGCTGTGCGTTGGGCCCACGTCATTGCGTAGCCTTTGGTTCCGAAGACGAGAACGAGTTGCGCCTTCGTGGGCTTACCAGCAAGCTGATGCAACCGCAAACCTTCTTTGATGTTCGCTTTTGCTGCATCGCTGCGCGTTGTCTTGGCGGCTGATTCTGATCCAGCAGCTAGTGCGGCCGGAACGGGCGATGTTTCGGGCTGAGGAGAATCAACGGCGATATCGACATCTGGGATTGCCGGTGGTACCTGGCGAGCTTCGGCCAACACAGATTGGGTGGCCGTATCCATTTCCTCTTCTGCCTGTGCCGCGACCCTGGTGCGCTTGGAACTCTTCGTGCCCCTCTTGGATTGCTTCGGTTTCTTTGTCATTTTGTTGCCTCCACGGAATGCGCAAAATATATGCGTGGGGAGGAATCAACTGGGTAAGTTGGACGAAGGTGTAAAACTACGCGAGATTCCTGAACGGCGAGGAATTCAACACGGAATGCGATGCGTGATGGGAGAAAAGTCCATTTTGAGGGATGCCAAAAATAATGGTTTACGGAGCGGGTACTAGCGGGTATAAGCGGGACCGCCGTAAAGGGCGTCTAAGGGCGCTCGGGGGCACTAGGATAAAGGGCTAAGCAGCTATTTTAGTTGGGAAAATAAAATCCCCCCTTCCGCACCAAAAAATCCCCTTCGCTCGCTCTTCGTCGAATTTGAAAAATCCAGGGCCGCGTTATTTCACGCGCTTCTTGCGTGCTCCTCATTTAAACAACCCCGGAATTTTCCAAGCGTTTTTAACAACCACCAGAATGTCGTTGCCGCATCGATCTGCCCGGTCTAGAATTCGCCGCAAAGAATAAAATTTGGGAGGAGGGCCCATGAAAAGTTTCTCGCATCATCCGCTGATCGTTGGACTTCTTTGTGCCGGAATATTGGCCGCGGGTGCGTTAGAAAGAACGATGGCCGCGGGCGATGACGACGAAAAGCAGGCGTTGCAAGCCGACCGGTCTTTAGTCTCCGCTATGGGCAAGGCCGACATATCCGCGACGCGCAAGCTTCTGGACGGGAACTTCGTTTGGACGGACGCGGATGGCAAATCATTCAAGAAAGCAGAAGTGCTGGGTAATCTACCAACATATGCGGCTGACAATCAGGGCGATGCGAATGTGCAAACGCATTTCTACGGGCAAATTGAAACCGTTTTAGGCGAGCATCATAATGCCCGCTTCCTGCGCGTATGGGTGAAGCGTCCAGCGGGCTGGCGGGAATTTGTGGACCTGGATACTCGGGTCTCGACGAGAACCGCGCCGGCAACTATTGAAACGGCCTCCGTCCAGGGCGATTGCGAAAATCCCTGCCGCACTGTGCCGTACAAACCCACCACGGCGATGGACAAGGCCATCCTCGCCGACTGGCAAAAAACGAAAGTGGAAGAATGGCGTCCCGATGCGGTGGACTGGCCGATGCACATCGCGGATGAATTTCTGATTATCAACAACAACGGAATGCGCAATAAGCCCGAGCGCGTTGCGATCGCGAAAAAACAGCAGGAAGCTGGACTAGGCGCGCCGGGCGACCCGATCACCGCCATGGAGATTCACGACTTCGGAGACAATGCCGCGGTCATGATTTCGCTCCATGTGCCGCATCGCGGCGGAAAACCGTATTATAACGTGCGTGTCTGGACGCTTCGAGATGGCCGCTGGCAACTGGCGATTAGCCAACAGTCCACGATACAGTCCGCCGCGGCGGTAGCTCCGGCGGATGGCAAATAGCTGAACTTGATCCCGCGATTAAAAATCAATTCACGAACGTGATGCGCTACTGCGCTCGTTTATAACTGAATAGTTTCTGACATTCCTTCTGAAGAAAACCGCCGACGACCGGGATGATGTGATTGCCCTTCTCGAAAACGAAGCGGCAGGAGATCAGGCAGGCTCGCCACTTGTAGTTATCCGTGCCGTGCTTGCGACCGTAAGCATCGATATCTTCCTGGGAAACGCCATAGACGACCGCGCCGATTCTGGACCACACGCAAGCCCCCGCACACATGGCGCAAGGTTCGTGCGTGGAATATAGAACAAAATCAGGAAGGTAGCGGCCGTAGCCGCTGGATACGTACTTTAGCGTTTCCAATTCGACGTGCTTGATGCTCGATCCCGAAGTTTTTACTCGATTACCCGCACTGGCAATCAGCACTTCGCGTTTTCCAATCAGACGCGTAATCACCGCGCCGATCGGATAATCGCCGCGATCGCCGGCGCGCTTCGCCTCCACGATAGCCATCTCCATGAATTTCTTTCCAGGTTTATAGGAGGCGGGAATCATATTCTTTGGACTACTCGTAGAATTTCGGCGATTTTTTCAACTTGGAATTGCCGACGAAATCGTGCTGGATCCAAAGCTGCGCGCCCGTTTTTTTCATGAAGGTATCGACGGCTACTCGGCTCGCGCGAGTTTGCTCCTGGCTGAACTCGAACGTCGGAACGCGATCGAGAGTTTTCTCCGCGGGATAGTGATAGAGATCGCCGGAGAGCACAACGCCGCCGGTCTTGGCCAGCTTCACGTACAAAACCTGGTGGCCTTGCGTGTGGCCGGGAGCAGACTTAATGATCACGCTTCCGTCATGGAACACGTCGTATTCATCGTCCGTAAGTGCGATTGTCCTGCTATTTTGCAGTGCCGAAAAAGTGGAGGGCTGCAGCGAGCCGGAATATTTTCCTCCGAACATGGCGTCGCGATCAGCCTGCCGGACGAGCCACGTCGCTCCCGCAAACTCGTTGGCGTTGCCGGTGTGATCGTAATGATAGTGTGAGAGCGCAAGGTAGTTGATGTCCGCCGGGGAGTAACCGATTTCCGCGAGTTGACCTCGGAGGGATTTGTCCACGTCGGCTTCACGTGTCTGTCCGTCCGGAAGCGTTACGTGCTGCGTGAGCATAGCGCCGGTCGGCGTCCAGGAATCGTCGGGAACGGCGCCTGTATCCCAGATGAGATTTCCTTTCGGATGCGCGACCAGAAAACAGGCCATGGACATATCCGTGGTCGTGACATCTTCTTTTTTCAGATTGAAGCGGGCCATATCCGGGTTGTGAAGCACGCCGCAATCAAACACGTACAGCCTCACCGTGCGCGGGGGTGGCGCCTTGCGCTGTGTCGAGGGCGTCGTCTGCCCGCCAAGATTCGATTGAGCGGCAAATAGAACTGCTACGGCTGCGGCGCCAAGGAAAAACCGAATCACGTTGCGTCTCATCATCGCGGAACCTCGCTTTACGATGTGCAGATACAGTTCTGACCTGTTAATTGTGCGGCATTGTATACCCAGTTGGCTTTCATTGGCAGTTTCCCTTGCGTCATGCCTGGTCGCCCTGGAGTCCGACCGCTTCTGGGCCGAAGTTGTCTTTGCAAATTCGTTGTGTCATGGACCAGGGAAGCGTACGATGCGCAGGCTAAATGTCCCGATTTAACATGTGATCGGCGCAAAGGAGGAAGTTTCGGAATGCGGAATCGTCCAGCAGTGTGGGCAGTTACATTCGTTGCGGCGTTGACATTTTCGGCCGATTTGCTTGCCCAGAGCAAAAATCATGCCTCGCCCCAGTCGGCGGCTGCCGCGAAGCCTCAAAGCGCGCCCGCGCCCCCCGATATTTCCGGCGTATGGAATGCGAGGTCAGGCGTGTATGGATTTGCATCCTTCAGCAAGGACGATCCGCCGATGACACCGTGGGGACAAACGCAGCTCGATGCAGCTAAGCCCTCCCAGGGGGAACGAGGAGTCAAACTCTCCGAAACGAACGATAAAGTTTATAAGTGCGCTACGCCGGGCGTGCCTTACATCTACCTGCAGCTCTTCCCCATGCAGATCGTGCAAACCCCAAAGGAAGTCATTGAGTTTTTTGAGTACGACCATACGGTGCGCTACATCTTCACGGATGGACGTAAGCATCCCGATGATGTCACGCCCACCTACAATGGACACTCCATCGGGCATTGGGAAGCAGACACGCTGGTCGTGGACACGGTCGCTCTGAACGGGAAAAATTGGCTGGACCGCGTGGGCCATCCGGAGAGCGACCAGATGCACATCGTCGAGCGCATTCGTCGCGTGGACGGTAAATCGTTGCAAGTCGACCTCACATTTGACGATCGCAAAAGCTATACGAAATCCTGGACCGCGCACATCGGCTTCCAGCTGCACCCCGACTGGGAGATCTTGGAGCATGTCTGCGAGGATAACCTCGCCTTTGAGAGCTTCGAGAAATAACCACCAGACGATAACGGTTGCCTGTGAATTTTGCGCCGCCGGTTTTAGTTTTCCAGAATACTAGTACTCACAAACTCAGTGCGGGGCACGCAGTGGCTCTGAAATCAATTGACAAATTGATTTTGCATGATATATCAGGCACTCGGCTCCGCCCCGAAAGTGGGGCGCCGAAATCGCTGTTTGCGTACGACCTGAATTCCTAACGCCCCCCCGGGAGGTCTTATGTTCTCCAGAATCCGTAGAAATCAAAATTCCAACTGGTTATCGATTGCGGTATTGACGCTGACAATCGCGAGCAGCTTCGCAGTCGTCTCCAAGTTAGCCGCGGCACCGCTACCTCCAGATGCAGACAAGGGTATCAAGTCAACGAGTTTGGGCGAATTTTCACCAACATTTGTTGGGCCGGCCGCCACTGGTTGCGCATCGGGGTGCACATTGCTCACTGGACCTTTCCTTTCGCCTTCCACTGCGCCGGGCTCTTCCAACAATTCTGGCAATCCGGCCGGGACAGCCGCTTCGGCCGGAGTCAGCCCGCTTGCCCAATCCGCGATTTTGCCACGCGGCCCCAAAGCGCTGCCGTCGCCGGTTCCCCCGCGTCCGGGCGCGCCCGATCCAACACCCCCAACAGTCAACTGCGAGCCATTGGGTCCAGGCTGCGACTTTATCAGTTCTTCTCCGCAAGGCGCCTTCGGTGTGAAGGGGTTGAACGCAGTCGATAGCGCCACGCAAAGCACCAACATCTTAGGGCAGGACATCGAACCTGCCGACCAAGGCCTATGTGCCGGAAATGGCTATGTGGTCGAGACGAACAATCTTGGCGAAGTTCTAATTTTCAACAAGCAGTTGAAGCGGCTATCTCCGGTCATTGCCTTGGACACCATTATGGGACTTACCGGCATAGGATGGAGTAGCGGCGGTGACATCTCCTGCGCCTACGATTACGATAACGGCGGACACTGGTTTTTTACCGAATTCGTCTCGGCGTCCACGGAGGCTAGCGGCGGACCTTTTTCCGGCTGCTTTGCACCCACCGCGAATAGCTGCTATGAAGGGATTGCGGTAACGGTTGGCTCGGATCCGTACGGCCCCTACAACGTTTATTTCGTCAGCGCGGATTACAACCCAGCCGAGCCGGGATACCCCTACCTGCTTAATGACTTCACGAAAATAGGGGTCACCCGAGACGCCTTCCTTATGTTTTACGACGAGTTCCCGCTTAGCGGGAGTGCACCGGGCTTCGGAGGCGGCTTTTTTAACGGAGCGCAAGAATTTGCGTTTGACAAGAAGGCGCTCGAATTGGGACTTCCCACTCAAATTAACGGATTGCCGAACCCTCTATTCAATGTAGCCATCGAGAATATGGGGCTCTTGGCGACGCCTGACGGAACTTGTTTTTCCGATAATACGCATCATTTGCCTGGCTTCACTTGCTGGTATCAAGATATTCCGGCGATGCCGCCGGACCCGACCCAGTACGACAATAGTCATGGAGGCTCGGGCTTCCTACTTGGCTCGCTCGATTTCTACGGCCTGGGTGACACCCGAATCGCCGTGTTTGATTGGACCGGTCTCCGTAATTTGAACAGCCCGAATTGCGTCGGGTGCGGGGCCATCAAATTTGGCGGCCAACTTTTCTCCGGCGTAAATTATTACTATGGCGAAGGATTTGTGGCGGCGCAAAAGCAGGGCCTAATCCCGCTCGGTGACGAATGCGGAGCGGCGGGCCTCAGCGTTGCTGTCCCGCCGGCCACGACGCCGCCCGCCAGCTGTCCCGAGGGTGGAATCGCAACCAACGGCGACGGGTTTACTCAAGTCTCGCAAGCGCAAAACCAGCTCTGGGGCGCCGTCTCCACGGCCGTAGGTCAATCCTATTGGTGGTCGCCGACCCCGGAAGTCCATCAGGGTGCTGCCTATTGGGTCATCGGCACCCAAACGTTCGACACCTTCGGGTTCTTTACTCTCACGAGCCAGGGGTATGTTTCGCCGAAACATGAGGACCTGGAATTCCCTGCGATGGCTGCAGGCGGCTATTCCGAAGATGACGGCGGAGACGGAAAGGCTGTCATAGCCTTCACGCTTTCAGGTAACGGCGGGCCGACTGGCGCTGACCACGGAGGCTTCTACCCCAGCACCGCCTACGGTCGGCTTACGAGCGATTCCAACGGCGTCTTGAATTCTGAGGTCAACATCGTCGATTTGGGCGAAGCGCCTCAAGACGGCTTTACAGAGTATCAGGGTTATCCAAGCGGCACCCGACCTCGCTGGGGAGACTACAACTACGCTATTTTCCTGCCGTGGTCCGGCGGTTCCATCTACTTTGCTACCAACTATATTCAGTCCCCGAACTGCAAAGGCAAGGCGTTTACCCTCACTCTTGCGACTTGTCACGGAACCAGAGATGGTTACGCGAATTGGGGGACTTCGGTTAACCTTGTCGTGCCTTAAGAACATCGAGAATCAACCTCCAGTCCTCGCCTGAATGCGGGGCTCAACAAAACGAAAAGGCCCGGTTCTCGAATCGAGAGCCGGGCCTTTTTTATTTTCTCCATCCGGCGAGTTGGACATTTCGCTCGGTGAGAATTTGAATAGCGGTGAGCGTTGCTGCAAACCGAGTGACGACGCCCGCGCGGCATGGCAAGATCGCTTGGCTTGCAAATCAGCGGAGGGAATCGAATGAATCTCAAAAATGCGGTCGCACTCATTACGGGCGGGAGCAGCGGAATTGGGCGCGCGGTCGCGCGATCACTGGCGGCAAGCGGGGCGCGCGTGGCCATCACGGGGCGCGACGAGCGGCGGCTAACGGAGACGGCGCGAGAGCTCGGCGTGCATGCGATTCACGCTGACGTCGCCGTGGAGGCGGATGTTGACAGGACGTACCGCGAGGTTCTGCAGCAGTTCGGCGATTTGCACATTCTGGTGAACAATGCGGGCAGCGGCGTCTTTAAGAATCTCGTGGATTTCGAGCGCAAGGAATTCGAGTCCGTGTTTGCGACGAATGTTTTGGGCGCGATGCTGATGGCCCGCGAGGCCGCCAGGCATTTCGTGAAGCGGCAGCGCGGGAACATCGTGAACATCGCTTCCACCGCCGCGCTGCGCGGGGCTCCGAAAGGCACGGCTTACTATGGCAGCAAGTTCGCGCTGCGCGGTATGACGGAGTGTTGGCGGGCGGAACTTCGGCAGCACAACGTGCGAGTATTTCTGGTGAACCCCAGCGAAGTGCTGACGAATTTCTACCCGACCGCAGGGTTGCCGCAAAAAGAGAATGCCACCAAACTTCGCGCCGAAGATATCGCCTGCGTCGTGAAAGCGATGCTGGAGATGGACGACCGCGGCTTTGCGCCCGAGGTTTCCATCTTTGCGACGAATCCGAAGGATTGATGATCCGTTATCGTGGCGCCGGCGTCTCGCCGGCGCCACGAAAGGCTTGCCCGGGCTACTTAATGTTGTTTTCCTTGCCTTCCTTCACGTAGGCGACCGAGGACGCGATGTGGTTTCTGCTGTGGATGGATTTTTTCTTAGCCAGGTGCGCAAACATCTGGATGCCGAAGCCGCCGTCCAGGTCGTCGGTAATTCTTTTTTTCCATGGCCGCCTCACGATCTGCGTGGTGAGTCGGCGCGTGATGCGCGGCTGCGTCATGATGTGATCGGCAATTTTCCAGGCACGATCCAGGAGTTTTTCGCGCGGCACGACTTCATTTACCAATCCGTACTCAAGGGCTTTCTGGGCGTCAATGGCCTGGCCTGTGAGCAACGCGTAGGCGCCGCGTTTGACGCCCAGTAATTCCATGAAACAACTGTGAATTCCGTCGCCGGGAACCGAGCCGATGTCATAGTGGAGGTCAAACACCACGGCGTCTTCGGCGCAAATCGTGATGTCACACATGAGGCAAATTTCGGTATGAAAACCCGGGCCATTTAAAACGCCGATGGTTGGAATTTCCAGATCGTTCACCAGCGAGCTGACATTGATCCGGCCGTCTTTATAGGCATATTCATACGCCCAATGTTGCAGGTCCTCTTGCTCCAGCTGGAAGCCTTCGGGATCCGCGTCCATCATGAAATCCTCGCCCGACCCGGTAAAAATCATGACTTCGTTTTTCGGGTCCGCGCCGATGGTTTTGAAAAGCTGGCCGACGGAACGGTGATTTTCAACACTCAACTGAATGGGGCCGCCGGCGGTGTGTGCTTGAGCGAGAATCACGCCATCCTCGCGGCGCCCCAGTTTGTAATGCTGTTTGAATTTCTCTTTATATTCCTCGAACTTCGGCGTGGGAACGAAATCCACGAGTGACATGTCTAATTCTCCTTATCGTCAAACCATATAGAGATATTCAGAAACGCGACGTGGAGCCGGCGTCCCGCCGGCGATTTTTTCTGCTTCGCGGACGGCGCGAAAACGCCAGCGAGACGCCGGCGCCACACTGGAACCTTATGATCTCGATTTGAGCCCCGCATTGCGCGCAATCACTTGCGTCATGCTCGACCAGTCCATTTCTCCCTGGCCTTGCGCCAGCGCGGAAAGGAGATGATCGTGCACAAGACTTGCCAGCGGCATCGGCGAGGCGCACTCTTCGGCCGCCGCCAGCACCAGGCGAACGTCCTTCAACCCCAACTTCAAGGCAAAACCCGCCGGCTCGAATTGCTCCTGCGAAATAATCCGCCCATACAAAGCCAGGATCGGTGACGCCATCAGGGAGTTTATGATCTCCAGGAACATTTCCGGAGCGACGCCCGCTTTCCGCAGAGTCGCGTACGCTTCCCCGAGCGACTCAATCATGCTGATCACCATGAAATTGCCGCACACTTTGGCAACATTCGCCTGCCACGGCTCGGTCCCAATCACGAATGTCTGGCGGCCAATCGCATCAAAAAGCGGGCGGCAGCGGTCCACGAGTTCACTCGGACCTCCTGCGACCACCACAAGATTCTTGCTTTCCGCGTGCTCCGGACGACCAAACACGGGAACGCTCAAGTAAGCTTGCTTCCGTTCGGCGTGTTCGGCGGTTAACCTGCGGGCGAGAGCCGTGCTGATGGTACTGTGCGAAACGTGAATGCTGTCTTTCTTCATCGCCGATGCGATGCCATCATTTCCGAAAACAATCTGTTCGACCGCATGATCGTCCGCGACCATAGTCATGATTACTTCGGCAGCCCCGCAAGCATCGGCCGGTGAATTCGCAACGCGCGCGCCGCTAGCGGCAAGCGATTCCGCTTTTTCACGGCTGCGATTGAACACCGCCACGGTGTGTCCGGCACGGAGCAAATTGCGCGCCATGCCCATTCCCATTCTGCCAAGCCCGATAAATGCGATTTTCATAGCCGACAGCATAGCGACTCCATTCTCCGGAACCAAGCGGTTTTCACCGTAGGACAGGCTTCAGCCTGTCGCTTTTTACCGTGACCGCATGCGGAAATAGTCCAGCGAAAAAGTTCGCATTCTATGACAAGTGCGGCACTTACACAGAATATGGAGTACTAAAACTCCGGTACTCTCCAAAATGTGTCCTGTGATAAAAGCGTTGTGCCTTTACACTGTATCGACGGAAATCCTGATTAACCGTGGATTTTCAATTCAGAATCAAGTTAGGAGCGATGGGGCCATGCCATTGCAATTCAACAGCAAGACTCTGAGATACGAAAATAGAAATTCTGAATCCAGTTTTCGCCTCTTGAAAAATCTCTTCATGGCGCTGCCTGTTTTACTGCTCGTTGTCACCTCCACGTATGGCCAATCGGCAATCAGCCTAAGCATTTCTCCCGTGCGTTCCGGATTGACGGTCGGACAATCAACTTCCTTCACCGCGGCAATTACAAACGACGTCGGTTCCGCGGGTGTTAGCTGGACAGTATCCGCCGGAGGAACACTGAGCGGCCAGACAACTACGGCTGCATCGTTCAGTGCGGCGACGGCCGGCGTTTACACGATTACGGCCACCAGCATCGCCGACGTTACCAAATCCGCGTCCGCAACGGTCGGCGTAACCAACCTCGCCGGAGTCTTTACCTATCACAACGATCTTTCGCGCGACGGCAGCAATCCGAGTGAATATGCCCTGACGACTCTGAACGTTACCGCTGCGACTTTTGGAAAACTTTTTTCCTGTACGGTGGACGGTGCGATTTATGCGCAACCGTTGTGGGTCGCCAATTTGACGATCAATGGCGCGAGCCACAACGTGGTTTTCGTCGCGACGCAGCACGAGAGCCTCTACGCATTTGACGCGGACGCAAGTCCCTGCGTAATGCTTTGGCACGTCAGCCTCATCGACACAAATCACGGAGGGGCCACGGGAGAGACCTCCGTACCCGCCGGTCCAACGGGCAATCTTGTAGGTGAGGGATTTGGCGATATAACGCCGGAAGTGGGCGTCACAGGCACGCCGGTTATCGATCCCGCGACGAACACGCTGTTTGTTGTTTCCAAGTCGGTGATCCCGTCCGGCCCGACTTTTTTTCAAAGACTTCATGCGATCGATCTTCTTACCGGGAATGAAAAGACCAGTAGTCCGGTGACGATTGCGGGAACGTATCCGGGAACGGGCGACGGCGGCACGACCACAACGTTCGTGGCGCGCCAACAAAACCAACGCCCCGGCCTGGCTCTCGTCAACGGGACTGTTTACATCAGCTGGTCCTCCCACGAAGATCGTCCGCCGTATTACGGCTGGGTCATGGGGTACAACGAGGCGAACCTTGGGCAGCCGCCGATGGTGCTGAATCTGACTCCCAACGTGGGCTACGGAGGAATCTGGATGGGAGGCGGCGCGCCGGCCGCGGATTCCAGCAACAATCTTTATGTCATCACCGGGAACGCGACATTTGATGCGACGAACGCGACAGCACCGAACAACGATTATGGAGACTCGTTCCTGAAACTTACGAGCGGATTGTCTGTGTCGCAGTATTTCACTCCTTCGGATCAGGCGAGCGACAACGCGAGTGACCAGGATTTCGGATCAGGCGGCGCGGCGATTCTTGTCGATCAGCTTTCTAGTCCGGTTCCTCATTTGGTAATCGGCGGCGGCAAGGACGGATATTTATATTTATTGAATCGCGACGCGCTGGGCGGACTTGGCGATTCCAACGCCCGGCAACGCTTCTATACCGGTAATGGAATTTTTGCTACCGGGGCGTTTTGGAACGGCCAATATTATTTAGCAGGCGTTGGCGGACACCTGCAAAGTTACACCTTCAACGCGACGACTGGCATGTTCGGCCTTGCCAGCGTTCCGCAGTCTCCCGGCAGTTTTGGTTTTCCGGGCAGTACTCCATCGGTTTCCTCTTCTGGAACGACGAATGGAATCGTTTGGGCGTTGAACAACGCGAACTATTGCACGTCGCAGTCCCCAGGTTGCGGCCCAGCGGTTCTTCACGCGTATGATGCGACGAAAGTTTCAACGGAGCTTTGGAACAGCACGCAGGGAACCGGGAACGCAGCCGGGAATGCGGTGAAGTTTGCTGTGCCCACGGTTGCGAATGGCAAGGTGTACGTGGGGACGCGCGGCAACAACACCGGAGGCACGACAGGCTCGACGACGATTCCGGGTGAGCTGGATGTTTATGGCCTGTTGAACAGTACAAATCCAGCAGCCACGCCAACATTCAGCCCGGCGGGCGGAACATTTTCTTCGGGCCAGTCAGTCACTATCAGCGACGCCACGAGCGGCGCGTCCATTTACTACACAACGAATGGCGGTACGCCGACTACTGCTTCGACCCTTTACACCGGCCCCGTCAGTGTTACGGCAACTACAACCATCAAGGCCATTGCTGTCGTGAGCGGTTTCACCCAAAGCGCGGTAGGCAGCAGCACGTACTCGATTGTCGTCCTCGGGCCGCCGCCCACGATCGCTTCCGCCTCGCCCAACTCGGGAATGCAATCTCAGTCAAATCTCTCTGTAGTTCTGACGGGAACAAATTTTCTGGCCTCGCCGGTGTGCAGCTTCGGTGCCGGAATTACAGTAAATTCCTGCACCTACAATTCCGCGACGCAGATTACCGCGAATATTTCCATAGCCGCCAACGCCACAATTGGAACCAACACAATTTCGATCACGGATACGGATGGCCAGGTTGCCACCTTATCCAACGGTTTTTCGATTACCGTCAACACCAATCCGTTTCCTCCCATTCTGGTGAACGCGGGCGGGCCCGCTTACACCGACAGTCAGGCGCAAGTTTGGAGCGCGGACAAATATTATTCGGGAGGTTCGCCGGCCAGCACAACGCACACCATCGCGAATACTGCGGATCCCACACTCTACCAGACCGAACGGTACGGGAATTTTACCTACCAATTCACCGTTCCGAACGGCCCGTACAATGTCACAATGAAATTCGCCGAGATCTATTGGACTGCTGCAGGGAAACGCATTTTTAATGTGGCCATCAACGGCGCCCCCGTCCTGACTAACTTCGATATATTCGCAGCCGCTGGCGGAGAGTTCATTGCCATCGACAAGAATTTCTCCGCGACCACGACGACTGGTGCCATTACGATTCAATTTACTTCAGGCTCGGCGGATTTGCCGAAGATCAGCGCCATCGAGATCAGTTCCGCGTCCGGAGGAGTGTTTGTTCAGGTCAGCCCCACGCCGGTGAACCTGTATGCATCGCAACAGCAGCAATTCACGGCCAGCGTTACGGGAAATACGAACACGGCCGTCAACTGGGCCTACAGTCCGCAAATCGGCACGCTGACAGCCAGCGGCCTGTACACCGCGCCGCCGTCTGTCACCACAGCGCAATCTGTATCTGTGACCGCCACCAGTCAGGCGGACACCACGAAATCGGCGACTGCCACAATCAATCTTTTGCCGCCTGTTGGATCGTTTGCCACCATCTTTGTCAATTCCGGTGGCGGCGCCTACAAAGATTCTCTTGGGAATAATTGGGCTGCGGACACCGGATTCACGAGCGGGTCGGTTTCCTCCACCACGAGAGCAATCGCCAATACCTCGGATCCCACTCTTTACCAGACCAACCGGCACGGCGCCTTCGGTTATCAATTTAGTGTGCCGCCCGGAAAGTACACCGTGATTCTCAAGTTCGCCGAGACGTACTGGACTTCGATGGGGCAGCGGGTTTTCAACACCTCGATCAACGGAACGCAAGTCCTCACCAACTTTGATATCGTCGCTGCCGCAGGCGCGCCGCTCACCGCCATCGATGAATCGTTCCCTGTTACCGTGACGGGCAATTCGGTCACGATCCAATTCACAAACGGAACCGTGGATTTGCCACTAGTGAATGCTGTCGAGATAAAGACAGCCTCCGGCGTTGGCATACAGATCAATCCGACGACCGCGTCGCTGGCTGCATCACAAAGCAAACAATTTGGCGCGACGGTTACCGGAACGACCAACACCGGTGTGACTTGGAGCTACAGCCCACAAATCGGAACGCTTGTCACTTCCGGAGCCACAGCGGGGCTCTATACTGCGCCGTCATCGCTCCCCACGTCGCAGACCGTGTATGTAACAGCAACGAGCATGGCGGATCCGACCCAGGCATCGAGCGCAACTGTTTCTCTCCTGGCCCCGTTCAGCCAGATCCTCGTTAATTCCGGCGGGCCAGCGTACACCGACACGCTCGCCGAGGTCTGGAGCGCGGACACCGGCTATACGAGCGGGAACCCAGCCAGCACAATCAGCAATATAGCGAACACGTCCGATCCGAAACTCTACCAAACGGAACGCTATGGCGATTTCTCTTATCAGTTCAACGTTCCAAATGGCAGCTACAACGTGGTCCTGAAATTTGCGGAAATATATTGGACTAAGGCGGGGCAACGCATTTTCAACGTCGCGATCAACGGCACGCCAGTGCTGACCAGTTTCGATATCGTCGCCGCGGCCGGGACCGCTCTGACGGCTATCGACAAGACGTTTCCTGTTACGGTCACAAATAATCAAATCAATATTTTATTCACTTCCGGATCGGCCGATTTACCGAAGATCAGCGCCATCCAGATTCACTGAAATATCCTCGGTTAATTGCTGACGAGCTGACCATGCGTAGGGAAACGAACCTGTTGCTTGCTACGGCCTTCTCCTGTACATTTCCCATACCCCGCCCCCTGATGCGCGATGATTCGCGTTACGCCGGCTTGGATTCGTTTTTCCGTGGTGGCATCGACGAGTGCGAAAGTTGGATTTGTCCCCGAAGAATCGGAGAAACTTCAAGTGAAATACCGATGGAAATCCAGGCGAATTTCCCGAGAATAGGAAATCTTTGAGGAGTTTGTATTAGCTTCGCGACATCTTTTGCCGATGCGTCTCTTGAAGCCGTGGTGATTGACTGGGATCCGAAAGATGATCTATCCTTCGCAACCTCAGAGTGCACACGTCGGAAGGAAAGTAGGCCCGCTGGGACATAGAACAGAACCATAAATTAAATTTCGGCCACGGATTTGGCGGGTGCAGATAGCCAAGTCCAGACGAGCCTTACGCGGGGCGCGCAAAAGCGAATGCATCGCTGCAATTTTTGCCGCCGCGCGAGGCTTCAAAAGTTATCTTCTCCAACGGTCGGTGGAGGTTTGGGTCATGAAATCTCGTCACATCCGGTCCGTCTTTCTTCTATGCGGGTTGCTGTGGTTATTCGCGGGACTTCAGGAATGCGCCTTGGGCGGGGTTCCACCGGCCCAGGGAAAACGATCCGGCCCTGAGCCTTCCGCTTCGTCACAATCAAAGTCCGCCGACGGTTCATCACCTGTCGAGGAAGCAGCCATCCCCGGCCCGCTTCGCTCTTTTTTGCGAATGGCAGCGATCAGCCAGCAGATCACCCCCGAAGAAGTGCTGCCTCTACTTGCGCGCGACGTAGTCATGAGCGGCTACCAGGGTGGCAAACCAACGGAATATCTGGTTCTCCTGAATTGGTACATGGATCAGGCCAGGGAATTAGAAGCTCTGGCGGGGCGAGGGGGCGTACTCCATGTTTCAAATTGCGACGACGCGAAACCACTGCTTGTCATTCTTGGCTACCGGCTTGAGAAGCCCTGCGGGCCGGATGCCGCACTCGAAACCTCGGATGCGAACAGGGCATTCCTGACCATCGATTCCGGGTTCCCACTGGCGGATCTCGAAGAAACTCTGCGGAGCGGCAAGCCGTTCGATGTTCCATTTGCACCTACAAAAGTTCCGGTCCTTTTCAAGTCATCGGATTGGGTGCAGAAAAAGAAAAATGCCGACCGCGGGGTCATCGACTCGATCATGCGGGATCCGGACCTGGCCCGCCTGTACTGGGCGATGTCGCGAATGGACACAGAAACGGGTCGGTTCTTGTGGCAGTCCATGGGCCCGAAAAAATTGATTTTGGGCGCGGCCGTTTTAGATTTTTATGGCAGCCAGATAAGCATCCGGTCGGGAAGAGTCATTGTTCCCGGCGGAGACGCGGCGGAATCCGCTTGGAAGGATTTAGTAGGGGCCAGCCCACGGTCGCCGATCGAATTTGTTTCGCGGCTTCTGACAAAGGATAACGGGTGGCAGGCGTCGTACTTTGACACCTTGTCCCGCATAAGTCCGGCCCAGCAGGCTTACTTTACCTCGCCGCGCCGCTTGGAACGTTTTTATGAGGCACTGCGCGGACGCGACATCACACCGGTCCCAACCAAGCATTCTTTTCGCCCGGATCCTGCTCTCTTTCTGCTTGAAGCCCGTTTGCGAATCGATCCCACCGGCCAGCCGCACATTCCCGGCAACATCGAAGTTTGGAGAGAGGTCCTTCGCCGCAAGACGGATTCAAAGCTCATCCATGAATGGGGAGATAAAGCCGCAGCGTGGAACAATCCGGAACAGGTGGTCGAAGGTATGTTCGGCGTTTCCCGATATGCAATGCCCGAGGGACCGGTCTACAACTTCCTGATGCTAACGGAAATCGATCGAGGGCGTGGTTCGGCCGAGCAGCTCGACGTTCCCACGGCTCGCCTCTTGGCGGAAAAGTTCCCGCTCTTCGGGGATCAGTATCCGGTGTTTGCGGAATTTCACACCTTGAACAACCAATCGATGGCACGATTTCTCACCGTCGCCGAAGGTTTGAACCAACTTCCCGATCGCCTGGCAAGAACCGATGCCCTTGGGATGCTCCAGGCCAACATCGGTCTTTGGCAAATTCTGGTCCGCCAAGGTCAGATTCCCGACGCCAGTTTGAATGATTCCTGGCAGAAGATCGTCAACGCCTTCGGGACGCTGCATACTTCCGATCAAGTGTATAAAGCCGGGCGGGCAGCGCTTGCGGAACTCCTGAGCGCTTCCACCGGCAAAACGTATCTGTCGCAAGACCAGCTTTTTGCCTTGCTTGCGGGTCCCGAACAATACACCAAAGAGGCGCAGCAATTGCGATCGGAGATGGCCGGAAGAATGCGCCAGGTGATTGACGATCAGCGGTTGGTTTCGTTGGATACTCTGATCTCCCTCGGAGATGGCCTGGACCAAATGGCCAAAGGGAGTGACGTCGCCGAATCGTTACTCCCTCTTGCCGGCGAACTTCGTGAATTCGAGATGCCCAAACCTCTGTTCACGAAAAATGAGCGTACAGAATTTGCCGAAGGCCTTTACAGCAACCGTCATACCGCCTTGCAGATGCGAACCGATTTGATAAAAATCATTAAATCTTCCGCCAGCCCGTCGGAACTGATCCAGGCGCATGCCTTGCTCACTCCATTTTTGAGAGACACGCTAGTAGGCCTCAATTACGCCTACTACGAGCCGCCCGGCGCCCAAATGATTCACAACAACCCGCTCTTCGTTCGATCTCATGATTTCTCCGGAGGCGAATACTCGGGCGAAGCTGCCAGCGCCAGCGACCAGGTTTGGCGTTCACCGCGCATCTTTGGCCGCGGATGGACGGCGAGTGGCGGGGCTCACCTGATCGGCTCCATGGCCGATTTACCTTATGCGCTCGCGCGGGTGGAGCAGGATTTTATAGTGCCGCAGAATGTTCAGTCGCTGATCTGGGAAGATTTGGTTCCGGGTTTGATCACCAGCGCGGTGCTGCCGCGATGGTGGAGTGTTACTCGGAACGAGTTGCATGCTGCTGCGCTCTATCAGCGCGCTGGCGAAGAACTTCTCGCCAGCGCCGCGAAGGATGAAAAGCTCCGCGAGTCCGTCGTCGGCATTCTCATGGATTGCATGTTGCCTCTAAGGTTGGAACAAGTTGAAGCGGCACTGCGAGCCGGGCAAGAGGACGACGCACTCGCCCTCGTCGCACCGGGCGAAACCTTTTATCTGGCGGCTGAATATCGCCGCAGATATTCTTCCGACACGCAGCCGTGGGGGGCGGCAGGGAAAGAATTGGACGAACTCCTGGCCCGCTTCCCAGCCGAAACGGATGCCGAGCGAATTTCCGAGGATTTTGGCGTCCCTCATCCTGCCCTCGCACAGAGCTATGGACGGGAACTGATGAGCATGAAGCCCATCCCCACATTTCTTTATTACTCCAGCCGCTTGATGGCCGAATCCTGGGATTCGGGCAATCTCTACTGGGCGCGCCTGGCCGATGAGATGGGTTACTCGCCGGTTATGCTCAACGTGCTCGTTCCACAATTGACGCGCCGCATGATTGAGCAGACATTTGCTTCGCACCTGGAAGATTGGTCCGCGATGCTGCGCGCCATGCGCGAAACCGGAGAAGAATTCCGCGAGGGCAAAATCGCGACGTTGCCGAAGAGCCGACCCGTGGCCGGACTCTGAAATATTTTATGTTTGCCGACTGAGATTTTGGATCCTAATTTGGATTTCAAGAAATGCGTTGGGCGATTTCACGAGGCACCTATGGCCAAACGGTATGTGCTTTCATGCATGGGCGTTCTGATTTTCATTTCCGGCTTTGTGGTTTGGCTTGGGGCGCGCGACCAGGATAGCGGCAGCGTCATTCGTGTGGTCGTCTCCATGGTCCAATTGAACGTGGCTGTGACGAACGAAAAGGGAAACTACGTAACCACCTTGCGCCCCTCGGACTTTGAAATCACCGAGGACGGCATTCCGCAAAAAGTCGCTACGTTTGAAGAAGGCAACGAAGGCCAGCAAAAGGTGCTCGACGCCGCTCAGGATTCGAGCCCTTCCAACGCGCCCAATCAACTGGCAACGGCAAACGACCCGGTTCCCGAAGAGCACCGCCGAACCGATCCTGCGCGCGGCGGCGCCAAGACCGAATCCCTCGAGGGGATCGCCTCGTCGGTGAGTGGCTCCAACGTTTTCATATTGTTTGACACCAGCAATTATATGTTTCGAGGCCGCGGCTTCGTATTCGCCCAGGATTCGATCGCGGAATTCGTTCGTTCGCTGGATCATCCCTATCAAGTGGCGTTTTATTCCTATAGCCGTGATTTTTTCCGCGCCGCGTCGCTTACGACCGACCGCTCACAGGTATTGCGCGGCGTCCGCGAGACCGTGAATGGCGACGATTCCGCCTTGTATAACGCCTTGCTGATGACGCTGAAGGATGCGGCCCAATATTCCGGCAGAAAAGTGGTGGTCGTCTTTTCCAACGGCCCGGATAATTCCAGCATGGTTTCTCCGGAAGACGTCGATGAATTAGCGCAATCTGAAGGGGTACCGATCTACATGGTCAGCACGCGGGAAGCCAAGCTGGATGCCGCTTCGGCAGCGGTTTTTGCGCGCATGACGGCCAGTACCGGTGGCGAGGCATACTTTGCAAAAAGCTGGAAGGACCAGCGCGACGCCTTCACTTCGATCCGGGAAGACCTGGCGCACCTATACTTTATGAGCTATTACCCGCAGCCGAATCCCAATCGCGGCTGGCGTGCCATCACCGTCCGACTCACCAACCCCAAACTCAAGAAGTACCGCATTCGCACCCGCAGCGGTTACCGCCCGATCCCGGCTAGAGCCAGCTTGGACGCTTCCTCGCCCGGTCAAGGTCAATAGGTCTTCGGGCGCCATTCGCTCACCATTAGCGTGACAGTAACCCCTAGAAATCATGGTATTTGGGGTATTCAATTCTCGCTAACTGTCCTTTGGTACAGTAGTAATTTTCAGAGCGCATGATTAACCTTCACTTAGCTGGAATAAGTGCCATTCCTTCCGGCCGCCAATGAACGAGAGGAAGACAACGTCCCATGGATAAGAGGAA
>Ga0207040_1116_pt1 | contig 23884 bp, 24 predicted proteins | sample Alteio_BWMinCont_72_FD_153279 | JGI IMG/M metagenome (GOLD analysis project Ga0207040, IMG submission 153279) | Enriched cells from forest soil in Barre Woods Harvard Forest LTER site, Petersham, Massachusetts, United States -... | ecosystem: Environmental > Terrestrial > Soil > Temperate forest >... | reverse complement strand
CGTCAAAGGCCGGATGGGGAATCTGATCCAAGCCGAAGGCAAAGCATGGGTCGAACAAGTCTTGGTGCTGACGGCCTCTATCACGCTCAGCGGAACAAGCTAGGGGCTGTTTGTTCCGGCGAACTCGTCCAAAAAACGCTTGCGCCACTCCGCGCGGGAAAGTTTGCCGCGGTGGTTTGGCTCGAGGGAATCGACGAACCACCACTCGCGGGGTATTTGCCAGGAGGGCAGCCTTGGGAGCAAAAACTCTTTCAATTCACGCCGGTTTGTGGGGTTCCTCGCGACCACGCACGCCACGATGGAGTCACCCCGTCCGGCCCCCTTTTCCGGGATGCCGAACACCAGGCAAGCGGAAATGTCCGGATTCCGCATCAGCGTTTGTTCGATGGTGGCGGGTGAAACCTTTCGTCCGGCGACGTTTATTTGGTCGGAAAGCCGCCCCAACAAATACAACCCCTCCGGTTTCACCGCGGCAAGGTCGTCGGTCTGGAAGCGGCCGGCCCCAAGGGATTCCGCGGGTTCCGGCCAATACGTTTCACCAACGGCCTGGCTGCTCACGGTGAGGCAATCCCTGGCATCGACCGACACTCCGACCTCCCGCAGAGGTTTGCCGGCATACGTTTCGTCGGTTCGAGGCGTGGGACTCGCATCATACGCGATGCCGCCACACTCGGTGGACCCGTAAAAGTTATGGATCTTGACGCCGTGATCTTTAAAAACAGCCCGCTCGATATTTATTGGAAGCGGCGCGCCCGCGCAGATGGCAAGGCGGAGGTTGGCCGGGATCGTTCGGGCGGCGTGCCACGCCCGCCAGAGGGCGGGGACCGCGGGCAAGGTGAAAGCAGACTCGCGCGCCGCCCCGCGAAGCATTATCTCCGGCAGAGGCGATCCGGGAAGGCTGAGGGGAATGCCATGTAACAAGAGCGGCAGGACGAGGTTGGAGAATCCGTAAGAGTGCGCCATGGAAATCACGCCCAGATTGGGCCAGTCGGGACGCAATCCCATCGTCGCCACAATCTGGCCGGCATCCGCCAGCAATTGAGCCGGCGTGAACGCGGCCAAGCGCGCCGCGCCGCTCGTCGTGGCGGAGGTGGATTTTAAGTGGACGCAACCGGCGGGCGGGACGGCGACTTGCGGAGCGGATTGGCCGCGTTCCAGCGGACAAATCACTTTTTCCGCCCGCCATCCTTGAAGAACTTCGACGATGAAATTGGAGGAATCGTCCCCGGGGAACAGGACGGGCTGGTCCGGCGCGCTTTTTGATTCCGCCGCCTCGCGGAGTTGTTGAAAGGTCCAGCACCGGCCCGAGGCGAGGTCGCGCAGAGCCGTTTCAGTCCGCCGCTCATTGGCCACCGCCAGCCAGCGTTCGTAAAGCATTGTCAGACTGTTAACTTACGCCTAGCCTGCCGGGCAAGCGTCATTTGCTTTGCATGCCCCAGCCAAGTGCAATATCAGTCCAGCGAGACGCCGGGTGCGCGCCCGGTGGTCCGGTGGTTGTGCCATCCCCGCGCCGGTTTGAGTTTGGGCGGGACACCTTCTCTTTTGCGAACCAATTGATTTGGGGGTACACCTTTGACGATGTCTCCGGCAAAACCTTGTTTTCGCGGCGCGACCCCCCGGGCACCTATACCCACCATTGTTTTGTCTTGGTTCGGGCGTCCCGGCAATTTTTTTATCACGCCCGCTTTGATGAATCCGGATCACCACCTGATCGGGAGGCCTGTCGTCGCTTGATTCGGCGGGTGGTGGCCCGGGACCCGCGCCAGCCTTGCGAACCCGGCCAGGAAATCGTGATTCCGGGATATAAAGGGCTGCGTGATTTCAGCACGGCCCAAGAGGCGGTTTTGAAGCAAGAATGCGGTGGCGCCTGGCAATCGTACGTCATGCGCAGCCATTGGCGGATGATCTTCCCCATCTCGCGAATTCATCAGGAGCGCACCGCCGCAAGTTTGATAAGTGCGGTTCGCGAGAAAGGGCCGCCGATTGTCCATGTGGTCCGCTTTCCCGCACTTACAATCAATCACGGCGTGGTTATTTTTTCCGCCGCCGAGACCGAAAGCGGCGTCCAATTCGAGGTGTACGATCCAAATTATCCGGAGAAACCCGCTCTGATGATGTTTGACCGGGCCGCGAGGACCTTTACTTTTCCGAGAAACTCATATTGGATCGGCGGACGGCTGAATGTCATCGAGATTTATAAAGGCTGGTTTATTTAAGCTTTTTAGACGACGCTTGCCAAAACATCGAACCGAAAAATGCCAGGCCGCAAAGGTTGATTCCCGCGATATAACCGAGCTTGTAGAGCCGGCCCGAATTATTGGCCGCGTAAATCTCGACGTCCTTGCCGATGACCAAGCTGGGCAATGCCATGGGCATGAGGGCACCGTGGAGAACTCCATGGGGAAATCCGACGGTTCGTTTTGGCGGGAAGCACCAAGGCGAGGCCCAGCCGTAGAACCAGCCGAACAGGACAGTGACCGCTAAGATCCGGAGAGCTTTCGCCAGCCAAAAGCGCAGGCGAAGCCTTAAGGAGGGAGGGGGCTCTGGTGGTGGAGTGGACATCACGGTTGTCAAAAGCATGTTTCGCACGCCGGATGGCAAAGGGCAAGCCCGATAAGATTCCAAGATTCCAAAACCTCTTATGAAGCGGGATTACGAGGCGGCGGTCGAGAAGCGGAGGGCTTGCTCGCGGACGGAACGGAGGTCAATCTTGCCCGTGCCCAAAACGGGGAGTTTTTCGAGGTGGAAAAACTGGTTCGGACGCGCCACCCACAAGGGCGGCAAACCGGCTTGCGCCAGTTTATCGAGGCACTCCTTCAATTTGCCTTCCGAAAGGGTGTGGAGAACAACGAGACGCTCCCCCTTTTTTTCGTCGGGCACGCCTGTGACGACGAACGTCTGTTCCGTCACCGCGGCCAATTCATGAAGTCTCTCCTCGAGTTTGAGGTGCGGCACCATTTCCCCGCCAATTTTGCTGAAACGGCTCAACCGATCGCTGATTTGGACAAAGCCGTCTTCGTCCACCGCCGCGACGTCTCCCGTCGAGTACCATCCGTCGCGCAAAACCTCGGCGGTTTTTTTCGGTTTACCCAGATAGCCTTGCATCACGTTGGGTCCGCGGACGAGCAACATGCCGCTCTGACCGAGGGGCAAAGGCTCACCCGTATCCGGGTCCGCAATGCGCACACTCACTCCAGGCAGGGGATGGCCGATTTTACCCCGTTTGGCGCCGACCTGGCGAAATCCGGCCGCCCGAAAATCGTGGGTGTTCACCGTAACTGCCGGGGAGCATTCCGTGCAGCCGTATCCTTCCATCGGCCGGATGCCGAACCGTTCTTCGAAGGCCGCCGCCAAACGCTCGGCAAGTTTCTCCGCCGCCGCAAGGACCAGCCGCAGGCTGCCGAAATCCTCGGGCTCACAGGCCCGGAGATACATTTGCAGGAAGGTCGGAGTGGCCAGCAAGAATGTCACCCGCCGCTCGCGGACGAGCGGGCCAATCGCCTTGGTTTCAAGCGGGTTGGGATGATAGCAAACCCCGACGCCCAGCATTCCCGGCAGCATGAGCGTGGCGGTGAATCCAAACGAATGAAAAAAGGGAAGAATTCCCAGAAGCCGGTCCTGTTCGTTCAGGGCGAAGACCTGGCCAAGCTGTTGCACGTTTGAGGCGATATTGTAATGCGTGAGCATGACGCCTTTCGGCTCGCCGGTGCTCCCGCTCGAAAAAACCACCGTGGCCAAATCCTCGATTTGGGCTTTTTTCGACCGCCCTAGACTATGTTCAAGCAGCCGCGGCGGTATGAGCCACGCGGAAAGGAAGGCGGTCAACCGCTCACCCAATCCGGGATGACCGGCGATCTCTTCCAAAAACAGAGTGCGGCAAGGGATGTTCACCTTGATTCGTTCCAGCACTGGTTTCGAGGTGAGGACCGTTTGGATGCCGCATTGCGTGATGCAGGACGCCATCGCCTCCGACGAGGCAGTATAGTTCAGATTGACTGGAACCTTGCCGCTCATCAACGCGGCGAAATTAACGAGGGCGGCCGGCACGGAGGGTGGCAGCAGGATCCCCACCATCTCCTGGCCCTGCCATGCTCGTCGCAATCGGCGGGCGAGGAAAATAGATTGCGCCAGGGCGGTACTGAAACGGACTTCCGCGCCGCTGGTGTCCGACATGGCAAGTCGAAACGGGTAGCGTCGCGCGGTTTCGATGAATCCCCGGTCCAAGGTCTGCATTTGCCCCTTGCGCAGAGCCCAGGCTTCGCTCACCAATTCCTGCACCGCCTGGCGCACTTCGACGGGGGTGGCCGTCGGCGGCAGAGGTTTCCCATAACTGACCGTCACGGGATAGGGAATCCGCCGGGGAAATTTCCAATAAAATTTTCCATCCGCGAAACTGAAGATGCTGCCCCAGACTCCGTCGAGGGCGACCGGGATGATGGGCGCCTCGATATCCTTCATGATTCGCTCGAAGCCGCGACGGAAGGGCAACATCTGCCCGATGCGGGTGATCTGCCCCTCCGCAAAGATGCAAACCACCTCGCCGCGTTTGATGGCGTCACTAGCCTCTTGGAGGGATTTTATCATCTCGCGAGGACGCTGTTGGGAGGAAATAGGAATGACGCCCAGAATTCGGGCGAATGGCTTGATCAAAGGCTTCTCGTAGATGTCCTTAAACATGATGAATCGGACAAAGCGGTCCGTCGAAGCCAGCAGGAGAAGGGCATCGACCATCGAGAAATGGTTGCAAACGAACAAGGCGCCGCCCTTTTGCGGAATGTTCTCACGACCCGCGACCCGTATTCGATAGAGCGAGTGGGTCAGCAACCAGAGGACGAAACGAACGAGCGAATCGGGAAGCAGAAACAACAAATAAATCGTGCCCGCCAGGGTCATGAGAGCCCCCGCGAGAAAGATGCCCGATGGTGTGAGACGGGCTTTTGTCGCCAGGAGAAAATAAACCCCGGAAGCAAGGAAGATTCCGATGAACGAGGTCAGGTTGGCGGCGGCGAGGACGCCGCCCTTGTTTTCACTGGCGGGCCGTTGTTGCAAGAGCGCCGAAATGGGCACGATATAGAAGCCCCCAAAAAAGCCCAGGAACGCCAACCCGGTGGCAAACCCGTAAAATGCCAGTCCCGGGAGCCACAAAACGGCGGAAAGCGCGGTCAGGCCGATGGAGCCGAGGGGGATCAACCCATACTCGATTTTGCCTCCCGAGAGCACCCCGGCGGCAAAACTTCCGAGACCGATTCCGATGGCCAGGGAGGCGTTAAGATAACTGTTGTGTGTATCGTCGAGGTGAAGAACATCTTTGCCATAAATGAGAATGTTGATTTGGAGGAGGGCCGCGAAGAAGAAGAAATAGGCGTTGCCCAGGACCGCCAGCCAGAGCGCGCGGTCCTGGCGCACCAGGCGCATCTGCGCATAAAGGTCGGCCATGGGATTTAGCGTGAATTGCTTCCCCGGGTTGGCCGCCGGGACCTGTTTAATACCCAAACTGGTCAACAAACCCAGGACGGCCAGTCCAATCAGGATTAATCCCGACCAGCTTTGTTTCCCGGCGAATTTATCGGAAAAAATCCCGCCTGCCATCGTCCCCAGAATGATGGCGAGGAAGGTCCCCAGCTCAATAATGCCGTTGCCCCAGGACAAACGGTTTTCCGGGAGGAGTTCGGGCAACAATCCGTATTTGGAAGGTCCGAAAATGGCGCTATGGACCCCCATGAGAAAGATGCCGCTCAGTTCCATCGGCAAATTATTCAAGGCGAGACCGGCGAGGGCGAAGGTCATCACGCAGATCTCAAAGATTTTGACCCCGACGGTAATTGTCCGCTTGCTGAAGCGGTCGGCGAGGAACCCTCCTGTCATTGAGAACAGGATGAAAGGCGTCGCGAAGAGCGCGCCGATCAACGGCACCAGTTGATCGCGCTTTTCGGCGGGCAACCCTAGGCCAATGACGAGGAAGATGACGAGTTGCTTGAGCGCGTTGTCGCTGAACGCTCCCTGGAATTGGGTGACGATCAGACTCCAGAAGCCCCGCTGCCATTTTGATTCAAGCATGGTTTTCAAGAGGTTGAATAGTTCCCGTGGAGTCCGCTTTTGGTTGTGGTGAATGGCAAAGCTTTTTCAAGGCCAGATGCGTGGGCAAATAGACGACGAGCGGGAGGGCGGTCAACAGCAAAACCAGCCAGGCCCACTCCGGCATCCAAGTCTGGGCCGAGACATCGTTCATGCCAAAGACATAATCGATGTTTACCGGAGCTTTTGGATTCGCGAGGACCGCGCCGGGGCGCGGCATGAGGAAAAAGCAGGTCAGGATCAGCCCCCAAGCGGTGAGCGACCAAAGAGGAAGGGCGCGGCGGTCATACCCCAGGCGCGCCACCATAAACAAGAGGAGGAACGGCAGCCAGCCGTGGAACAAGGACAAGCCGCGCAAAAACAACGGGAGTTTTGGATCAAACATATAGCCCGTCATCCCCGTGAGGTTCCCTCCCGCCAGGTGGACAAAAAAATCGACGCACCAGAATAGTTGCGGCATGACGATACCGACCGCCCCCATGCTGGCAAACAACGGGATTTCAAGCCAGAGACCGGCCAGGGTGAGGAAAAGTGTCACGTCACAAAAATAAAGGAAGTTCGTCGGGCCGTATTCCGACCAGTACACCGGAACCAGCACCGCCATGAACGCGGTGTAGGCCAGTTTGAGCCAGAGCGGGAGGCGGTTTCCGCGCGGAGGGGCTCCAGAGACTCCGGCGGCGAGATTTAGGGTGGGTTGCAAAAGGTTGGTCTTCATCTTAACAATCACTTTGTTTAAGGTTCAACGGCGAAAAATTTCGATCTCATACCCCGCCACCGTAAACCAACTTGCCTCGGAGCGGTTAATTGATAAAACTGCCCCGTCCATCAATCCTTTCAATGTATGAACGTCCATCACCTGGAGCTCTTCTATTATGTGGCGAGGCACGGCGGCATCAGCCAGGCGGTGCGCGGCATCCCCTACGGAATTCAACAGCCGGCGGTCAGTTGGCAAATCGCGCAGTTGGAAGAATTCCTCGGCCAAACCCTGTTTCAGCGCCGCCCCTTTTCCTTGACCCCGCCGGGGGAAAAGCTCTACCGGTTCATCGAACCGTTTTTCTCAGGCATCGCCCCTACGACGGCGCAATTGCAAGTCGGCGCCGCGCCACAAATCCGCATCGGCGCCTCGGATATTGTGTTGCGCGAACACCTGCCGGACGTGCTTCAATTGGTTCGAAGAAAATTCCCCCAGCTCAAATTGTCGTTGCGCGGAGGGTACCAGCCCGACCTGGAGGTTCTGCTGGAACAACAGGAAATTGACCTTGCGGTTACTTTGATCGAAAAAAAGCCGCCGGCGGGTATCAGGTCGATGAAACTGCTCGATTTGCCGCTGGTTTTGCTCGCTCATAAATCGAATGGTTTAACTTCCGTCGAGGAGCTCTGGAGGCAAAATCGGATCTCGGAGATGTTGATCACTCTTCCCGCCCGGGAGGCTATTTGCCGGAACTTTCAGCAGGGATTGAAAAGGCGCGGCGTCGATTGGTTTCCCGGAATCGAAGTCAGCTCAATCGAATTGGTGGAAACTTATGTGGAGCACCGTTTCGGCATCGGTTTGTCTGTGGCCGTCCCGGGCGCGTCTCTTCCACCCAACGTGCGCGCCTTGCCGCTGCCGGGATTTTCTCCGGTCGTCATCGGCGCGCTTTGGCGCGGAAAACCCTCCCCGCTGGCGCAAATGGTCGTGGAAGCGCTTCAACTGCGGGCGCGGGAATTGGTGAAAGTGCCGGCTTAACCGTTATCCACAGCATCTCAACGAAGCGCGTACTCAAGGCGATCTCGTCGGTCGCCGGATCGAAGTCGCCACGCAGTTCGTCGGTTTCGATCGCCTCGAATACCAAAAGGAAATATGTGGACATCTCGCGTCCACTTTTTGTACTTTCGACTCCCAATGGACCCCGTCACGTCCATATCTGATCTTGTTGAATCGCTCCAGCGGCGCGGGCGGTATGCGTTCACCCGTGCCGAGGTTGAGGCAGCCCTTCCGCTCTCCGAAGGGGCTCTGACCAAGGGTCTTCAGCGACTCGCGCGCAAGGGCCGTGTGCGGATGTTACGGCGGGGGTTTTTCGTCATCATCCCGGTCGAGTATTCGGCGACAGGGATGATTCCCACGGATTGGTTCATTGCCGAGCTGATGCAGTTTCTCGATCTGCCCTATTACATCGGTGTGCTCAGCGCGGCGGCGTTGCATGGCGCGGCGCATCAGCAGGCGCAAGAGTTTCATGTCGTGGTGCCGAAGCCGGAACGATCTGTAGGCCAGCCCACGGTGACGATCCGCTTTTTCCGCCACGCGGCGATGAGCACGATGCCAACGGAGTCCATAAAGGGCTATACGGGGATGCTGCCGGTTTCGACGCCGGCGGCGACCGCGCTGGACTTGGTGCGTTTCGCCGCAAGCATCGGCGGATTGGACGCGGTGCTCACCGTGCTCGCCGAACTCGCGGAAAAACTGACGCCGGAAAGTGTGCTCGCGGCCTCGCAGGCCGAATCCGAACTCGCGCAAGTGCAGCGGCTCGGCTGGCTGCTGGAGCGCGCGGGCTGGCCGCAACTCGCGGAGCCGCTCGCCGGTTGGCTCGCCGTCCGGCCCCGGCACAAGGTGCGGCTCGATCCGCGGCACCCCGCGCTCGGAGCGCGCAAGGACGCGCGCTGGCAGGTGGTGGTAAATGCCGATCCTCAAAGCGACGTGTGATTCCCGGAGCCATCATCACCGAATGGCGGGCGCATAGTCCGTGGACGAGCGCCGCGCACGTCGAGCAAGACCTCATCATCGCGCGTGCGCTCGTGGAGCTTTACAGCTCGCCGGAATTTTCCGCGCACATGTTGTTTCGCGGGGGCACCGCGCTGCACAAACTCGTCCTGGCTCCGCCCGCGCGCTATTCCGAAGACCTCGACTTCGTGCAGGTGAAGCCCGAACCCATTGGCCCGGTGCTCGACATTATTCGCGCGAAACTCGACCCGTGGCTTGGCAAGCCACGGCAACAACACTCCGCACGCGGCACGACCCTAACCTACCGCGTGCAGTCCGAGTTGCCTCCGGTGATGCCGCTGCGGCTGAAAATCGAGATCAACACGCGCGAGCATTTTCAGGTCTTCGGCGTGGAGCGGCGCGCCTTCGCAGTCGGGACGCGTTGGTTCACGGGTGCGTGCGACATTCCAACCTATGCGCTCGACGAGCTGCTCGGCACAAAACTGCGCGCACTTTATCAACGGCGCAAAGGCCGCGATCTTTTCGACCTGTGGCTTGGCTTCACGCGAGGCGGCGCGAATGCAGCGCGTGTCATCCAGGCTTTCCACGCCCACCTCGCGGCGGAAGGGCACTCGGTTTCGGCCGGGCGGTTGCGGCAGAACCTCGCTGCGAAGATGAACGATGCCGGATTTCTCAGCGACGTGACTTCATCGTTGCGGTCCGGAGTCGCTTACGACGCCAGCGAAGCGCACGCGCTGGTGGAACGTGATTTGATCGCACGGATCTGAGCATGGAAGGATACAACACTCGGAGTGAGGAATTCAGGCGGAGAATTGGCGGGCGAATTCTGGTCAGTTTCAGCTTGGGCCAGCTCGGGCGAAACAGAATCCGCAAAACCTCATAATTCAACATTAATCGCTTGATTTTTGGTGCAGGCGGCGAGACTGTTCCTAGCCAAAAGCTTATTTGCAGTTCGCCATGAAACTCAAGTGCAACGAGTGCGGGTCGGAAAACACGGTTTTCATGCTAAAACATGCACTCGACAAGTCTGTTGGCACGCCGCTGGAGGCGGTCAGCGGTTGCATTCCGCCACAGATGATACTCGAGATCCTCTCAACCATCGCTGCGATCACGAGCGCGCTTATGGCCTATCTTCAGTATAGGGTCACGCGCAAAGGAATTTTCGTGTGTGTCTGCAGGGATTGTGGCCACTGGGAGAGGCTATGATTCAAAATAGAAAAAGTATGAAAGACATTGCCCTATCGGAGACCGAAAGAAACAGGTTCGGACAGATTATGGATTACGTTACCGGCTGGTGTTCCGAGAACGGGTGGGTTGTTGGCATAGGTGAGATGGCGGCTGGTGCTGGTCTGATCGCGGCGGGAATTCAAATCGGCCACATCCACATCGGGACTGACGTGTTTGGAACAACAGTCGGTGGATTCAACGTTGAATCTCTGGCGGCTGCTGGTGGAGGAGCCAGTGCAGGTGGTGTTGCAGGAACGGTCCTCGGCTCCATTGGCGTCGTTCCGTTCGGCGGTATCGGAGTTCCAGCTTGGTTGATGATAGCGGGGGGAGCAGGTATCTTTGGCGCGGCTGGGTATTCGGTTGGGGACGCGGTTCACAATTTCCTGAACCCGGCGATTGACTTGGGCCAATTTTTCGCGGGAGCGTCGCTCCTCACCATTGGTACTGCCTTGCTTATCGACCGCGCGAGGCGAGTGATTACGAACGAAGGATTTAAGCAGCTGCTGAGTGATTTCCGTGATGGAATCATCCGCTTGGCTGAGTTAACCGCCAAGGTCGTGGTAGATTCCTTCGATGCGTTGAAGACGTTCCTGGAGTCCTTTGCTCCTACCGGCCCAGCTGACGCCGCTGGCTCAGCAGCCACCGGAGCGGCAGGAGAAGCCGCAGGTGCGGCTCTCGGCGGCACCGTGGCCACCGGGTCAGTGACCATCCTTGGGTCCCATGCGTTGGGCGATATCGCGTTAAGCTTGGGGTTGGTCTCTGCACCGCTTTGGCCTGTGATCGCGGGCGGAGCGGCTGGGTTAGCCGTTGGCTACGGAGCATGGCGAGCCGTCAGGTTCTTCGGTCGCAAGTAGCTACCACCGAAGTCAGGCCGGCGCGATGAAGCAAAGGCCTAGCGGAATGCATGATCAAAATAAACGTTGGGCTACCCCTTACCGTCACCCAGGATGACATTGACGTGCTGGGCCGTTTCAGCGGCACCATTAAGAATTACTGGGTAGAATATTTCTGTCTCACATCCAACCCACAATGGGAGCGGGACGTATCCGTTCGGGACTCGGCGTACTTCCGTCTCGTCACAGGGGAGGCGAACCCGCGTGAGGTCCTGTGCGAAAATATCGCGGCACTGGGCGACATGAAAGTTGAGGTATTTCGCGCACGGCTATATGAGGCATCTTGGTCGTTGGGCAAGAAATGCGCCCACGATCCGCTTCAACAAGACGCATGAGCCGCCTACCCTCTTTCGTTTTCAACGCAAGCGGATTCAGGACATTCGTCCGACTCTAAGGCTTTGCGTTGGTCTGCTCGGTCATTCCTGGATGGCCAGCATTAAGGTTTAACGGCGTTTGCGGTATCCCGTAGATTCGTCAGAGAGGATCCTCGGCCAACCCATTTTGACGCACCGATCAACCGGACGACGAAGCTGGCTCCGTGCTTCAGTTTGCCGTCGCCAAAATATAGTTCGTTCGTGTTTTACGCCGCGACTCGGCCAAGAAGCCAGTGAGGAAACATCTCGACGATTACGTTGCGGAGTTGGAACGAAGCGCTCGGCGCGGGCGCAAGGGGCGTGGAGCGCGGTTGCTTGTCGGGCGCATCCTGCGGCTGATGGATGGTTGCGGGTGGAAGCTGGCCTACCAGGTCACCCTGGATTCGCTCACGTCCTGGCGCAATCCGAGGGAGGAGTCCGCCCGCACGTTGAACTACTTGCAAGGGATGGTCTCTTTCCTGAATTGGATGGAGCGAGTCGGGAAAATCAAATCCAATCCGTTGAAACATGTGCCTAAGGTGGATCGGGGCCAGCGTCGGCGCGTTCGCCGCGCCTTCACGGATGAGGAACTTGGAAAGCTCGTCCACGGTTCGGGGCCTCGTGGCCTCATTTAATTTATGGCGGCACGGAGTGGTGCGCGGCAAGAGGTGCTTCCTCAATAAACGGGGGGCGATCTGCACTTGGATGCCGCTGCTCCGTTCTTGGTCGTGCGGGCGGCGACATCAAAGAACAAGAAGGATGAGCGTGTAGAGCTCGTGCCAGAAGTCGTCGAAGCGTTGATGGCGCGCTCCGGCGCCGGAAAGCCCTCCCCGCTGGCGCAAATGGTCGTGGAAGCGCTTCAACTGCGGGCGCGGGAATCGGTGAAGGTGCCGGCTTGAGCAGTCGGCAATTAAAGCTTAGCAAAGGAACGGGTTGCCACGGCATCCTTACGGGATTAGTCTTCTGCCATGAGCACCGTGAGCGAAATCCGGGCGGCCTTGCCGCAATTGACGGTCGAGGAATCGAGGGCGGTTGATGCCGAGCTGCGAAAGCAGTTCCGAGCGCGGAATATTGGCATCCTCTATGACGATGGTTACGGTGTGTGGACTGAGGAAGACCAGGCTTCGGCGGCGGTAGAAGCGTTTGGTTTGATGAATTGATTTCGTTGAAATTCCGCGGGGTCGGCATCAGCCTATGCCTATAAATGAAAGTGGCACTGGCCCAGATCAATACGACCGTCGGCGATTTGCCCGGAAACGAGCGCAAAATCCTTGCCGCTTACGAACGGGCGTCCGCCGCCGGAGTCGAGGTCCTCCTTACCCCTGAATTGGCGGTCACGGGTTACCCGCCGCGGGACCTGCTTCTCAAACCCGATTTCGTCACGGAAAACCTCGCGGTCCTCGACCGGTTGGCGGCGGCGACGCGCGCGACCGCGTTGCTGGTGGGTTTTGTGGGTCGTAACGAAGTCCGTCCTGGTCGTGAAGTGACCAACAGCGTTGCCTGGCTCCAACAAGGCAAAATCTTGGTGACTCGAGCCAAATCATTGCTCCCCACCTACGATGTCTTCGACGAGGACCGATATTTTGAGCCCGGAATGTCCAACAAATCCTGGGTCGCGGACGGGCGCAAACTGGGTTTGACGATTTGCGAGGACATCTGGAATGACGAGGACTTCTGGCCCGAGCGACGCTATCAAAACAACCCGATCCGACCGTTGATCAACGAGGGGGTTCAGGGATTGTTCAATATCTCGGCCTCGCCTTGGAACATGGGTAAAAACAAGACCCGCTTCGAGATGCTCTCGAGTGTGGCGCGGAAGGCGCGTTGTCCGGTGTTTTATTGCAACCTCGTCGGGGGGAATGACGAGTTGATTTTTGACGGGGCCAGCTTGGTCCTTGATCAAGAGGGCCGCCTGATCGCGTGCGGAGCCTGGTTCCAAGAGGATTTCATCATCGTGGACACGGATGCCGCCTCCCCGATCACGATGCCGGATTTCACTGCGGAGGAAGAGGTTTATCGGGCGTTGGTTCTCGGATTGCGCGATTATTTTGACAAATGCGGCTTTCGCTCCGCCGTGCTCGGATTGAGCGGAGGGATCGACTCCGCGCTGGTGGCCTGTCTCGCCGCCGACGCACTGGGTCCGGAGAATGTGCGGGGCATCTCGCTGCCGTCCCAATTTTCGTCGGCGGGAAGCTTGGAAGACGCGCGTCAACTGGCGGGTAATTTGGGCATCCGCTATGACGTCATTCCGATTCAGCCCATGTTCCTTGCCGCCAAGGAACAGTTGAAGGGAGTTTTTGGAAGCCTTCCGGAGGATACGACGGAGGAAAATCTCCAAGCCAGGTTGCGTGGAGTCGTCTTGATGGGCCTCTCGAACAAATTCGGTTCCCTGGTCTTGACGACCGGCAACAAGAGCGAGCTGGCGGTCGGGTATTGCACGCTTTACGGGGACATGTGCGGCGGGTTGGCCGTCATTAGCGATGTGCCGAAAACCATGGTCTATCGCCTCGCGAATTGGGTGAATCGCGAGCGTCCCATCATTCCGACAGCTTCGATCACGAAACCGCCCTCGGCCGAATTGCGCCCGAACCAGACGGACCAGGACACGCTGCCCCCTTACGAAGTTCTCGATGCCATCCTCGACCAGTACGTCGTGCAGGGACGCAGCCGGCGCCAAATCATCGGGTCGGGTTACGACGAAGCGACGGTCGGGCGGATCATTCGGTTGATCAACTGCAACGAGTACAAACGGCGCCAAGCCGCCCCTGGATTGAAGGTCACGAGCAAAGCCTTTGGGGTCGGACGCCGCATGCCCATCGCCCAGCGCTATTTAAAGGAATGAGTCCGGCGGCGATGCGAACCGCGCCAATTTAGTTACCCAACAAACCAAATAAACGCTCATGCGACAGGCAAAAGCAGTTATTGTTGGCGCGGTTCGAATCGCAGCCCGTCGTCCCTTGTATAACGACCAGCCGGCGTGTTTTGGTCGGAAAATTGTGACGGCTTTTCCGCGCGGGCTGTCGCGAAAAGATTGCTCGTGCCCGTCCCAGAGCCTCGATAATTTGGAGTCACAATGAATCGAGCCAAATCGGACGAACTATTCGCCGAGAGCCTCCGCTATATTCCGGGCGGGGTGAACTCGCCCGTCCGCGCTTTTCGCGCGGTCGGAGGCAAACCCTTCTTTGTCGAGCGGGCGGCGGGCTCGCGGGTTTATGATGTGGATGGCAATGTTTATCTGGATTACGTGGGTTCCTGGGGACCCGCCATTCTCGGGCATGGATGCCCCGCCATCATCAAGGCGGTGCAAGAGACGGCGAAGCATGGAACGAGCTTCGGCATTCCGAACCCGCTTGAACCGAAGATGGCCAGGCTGGTTTGCGAGGCGGTCCCGAGCGTGCAAAAAGTCCGGATGTGCAATTCCGGGACCGAAGCCACCATGTCCGCCATCCGGCTGGCGCGCGGTTTTACCCAACGCGAAAAAATCATCAAGTTCGACGGCTGCTATCACGGGCACGCGGATTCCTTGCTGGTCAAAGCCGGGTCCGGCGCGCTGACCTTTGGCTATCCCGACAGCGCCGGCGTGCCGCCCGCTTTTACGCAACACACCCTCGTGACGCCTTTCAACGATGAGGAAGCGGTGCGCGCGGCGTTCCAGGCCAATCCGGGACAAATCGCGGGAATTATCCTCGAACCAGTCCCGGCCAACGCGGGATTGTATTTGCCGAAGGCAGGTTATCTTGAGTTCTTGCGCGAGATCACCCAACGCGAGGGGGCGCTTTTGATCTTTGACGAGGTCATGACCGGTTTCAGGTTGGGCTGGGGCGGCGCCCAGGAACGGTTCCGCATCAAGCCCGACCTGAGTTGCTTTGGCAAAATCATCGGAGGCGGCCTCCCCGTGGGCGCATTTGGGGGCAGGGCGGAAATCATGGATTGCCTGGCGCCGCTGGGTCCGGTGTACCAGGCGGGCACGCTGAGTGGAAATCCGCTGGCGATGGCGGCCGGACTGGCCGCACTGGAAGAGCTTCGCGATGGACGTGTGTATCAACAACTTGAACAGCATGGGGCGGAACTCGAGGCGGGAATGAAGGCGGCGGCTTCGCATGCCGGGATCCAAGTTCAGTTTCAACGGATTGGCTCGATGTTCTGCGGCTACTTCACGGGCGCGCCCGTGCATAATGTCGCCGATGCCATGAAGAGCGACCGGGCGAGATTCGCCAGGTTTTTTCACGGGATGCTGGACGCGGGAGTTTATTTGGCTCCCTCGCAATTCGAGGCGGGATTTCTCTCGGCGTCGCATTCGAGCGGGGATGTGGAGCGAACCGTGGAGGCCGCCGGGAAGGTGTTTAAGACGCTTTAAATGGTATGCGTGTGCTCGCCATCGATCACGGGACGAAGCGGATGGGCCTCGCGCTCAGTGATGAATTGGGGATGATCGCGCAGCCGCTGGAGTTTGTCCTCGCGGAGCCGTTCGAGGGATTCTTGTCGAGGGTTAAAGCCATTATTCTCGAAAAGAAGGTGGAACTTCTCTTGATCGGCATGCCGCGCAATATGGATGGCACTTATGGTCCGGCAGCGGAGAAAGTGCGCGAGTGCGTGGTGAAACTGAAAGCGGCTGTGGGCATCCCCATCAAAACATGGGATGAGCGATTGACCTCGGCCCAGGCAAATCGAATGCTGATTCAAGCCAACGTGCGCCGGGACCAGCGCAAAATCAGAGTGGACCAAGCGGCGGCGGCGATTCTTTTGCAGAGTTATCTCGATAACTCCAACCTCCCGTGAACGGAACGGGGACGATCAGGTTCAAGCTCACGGTGGCTTACGACGGGACGGCTTACGCGGGTTGGCAGGCGCAGAAAACCGGGATCGCCGTTCAAGAAGTGCTCGAAAAAGCGCTCCGCAAATTGTTTCCGAGTTCCGACCGCGTGCATAGCTCCAGCCGGACCGACGCGGGGGTTCATGCGCTTGGGATGGTAGCCCATGTTGATTTGCCCGCCGCTGAAATTCGGATGCCGACGCGCAAAATCGCCCTCGCGATCAACGCTTTTTTGCCAGAAGACATCCGCGTGGTCGCGGCGTCCCGGTGCCGGTCGGAATTCCATGCGCGATTTGATGCGGCGGGAAAGCAATATCGGTATTTTGTTTGGAATCATCCGGCCATGAACCCGCTTTTGCGTCATTCCGCCTGGCATGTTCCCAAGAAGCTGGATTTGGGCGCGATGCGCCAAGCCACCGCGTTTTTTGTCGGACGCCACGACTTCAAGTCGTTCGCCGGCACCCGGAATTATGAAATGGAGTCCACGATTCGAGCGGTGACGCGTTGTGAGGTGAAACGCAACGGACCGCTCATGACCTTCGTGATCGAGGGGGAAGGCTTTCTCTATAAAATGTGCCGCGGGATCGCGGGGACGGTGGTTCAAGTGGGGCTCGGCCGTTTTTCGCCGGATTCGATCCCGGGAATTCTTGAAGGCCGGGACCGGCGCGTTGCCGGGATGACCGCGCCGGCGCGCGGTTTGGTTTTGTGGCGGGTGAATTATCGGAAAAAATGAACGTGGTTCTGCTCGAGCCTGAAATCCCGCCCAACACGGGCAACGTCGCCCGGTTGTGCGCCGCCACGAACAGCACGCTGCATCTGATCGAACCCTTGGGTTTTCAGCTCGATGATCGCCAGCTTAAACGCGCGGGGATGGATTACTGGGAGCACCTGGTCTGGCATCGCTGGCCGAACTGGCCGGCATTTATCTCCGGCATTCCTCCGGGTGCCCGCCTTTGGTTTGTCGAGTCCGGCGGCGCAAAAATCTATGATGAGGTTCGTTTCGCGAAGGAGGATTACCTAATCTTTGGGAGGGAGACGGCGGGGATTCCGACCGCTTTGCTCGAACAATACCGGAAATGCTGGTTGCGCATCCCCATGTTCAATGCCCCCGCCCGTTCTCTGAATTTATCGAATTGCGTCGCTCTGGTCTTGTATGAAGCCTTGCGGCAGTTGAATTTTCCGGGGGAGGCGAGAGACGGTCGGGAAGGAGGGAGGACGAAAGAATGAAGACCGCATTGTACTTGACCGCATTAGCTTTGTATTGCAAAGTGACATAAAACCGGCCTCGAAAGAGCGGTTATTTCGGACGGTTGGCCATGCGGGAAGCGGGCACGACGAGCAGGGGCACAGGAGCTTTATGGCGGACGGCTTCGATGGTGCTTCCATAGATGATGTCGCCAATCAACCGATGGCCATGGGTCGTCATGGCAATGAGGTCGCATTTCTCTGCTTGGGTAACCTTGATGATTTCCGTGGCCGGATCGCCCAGGGCGAGGCGGAGGGAGACCTTCACTCCCGCCGCCCGCAACCTCGACGCGGTTTCCTCGAGATAACGACGGTCGGCTTTCATTTCTTCGGATTCCGCCAGCTTCAACTGGTCAAAATTACGGGCCACCCAGCCATCGGCGACGTGGACCAATAGCAGTTCGGAGTGGAGCAGCAGCGCCAGCTTCTCGATCTGCGGCAGGAGGCTTTGGTCGGTGCCGCTGTTCTCCAAGGCGACGAGGATTTTCTTAAACATGGTGGTTGCCCATTCAAAGTTTGGCCAGCCAATCGGTCAAGCCGAAGAAATCAGCAAGTAATTTCAGGTTCAGGACGAGAATTATGACCGCGGTCAACCACGCAAGGACGTTCAACCATTTTGGGTTGACGAACTCGCCCATTTTGGCCTTGCTCCCGGTGAAAATGACGAGCGGGATGACGGCGAACGACAATTGCAAACTGAGTATGACCTGGCTCCAAATGAGCAGCTTCGCCGTGCCGCTTTCGCCATAAAGCGCGGTGGCGATGACGGCCGGGATGATCGCGATCAACCGCGTGACGAGCCGCCGCAGCCAGGGACGCAGCCGGAGGTTGAGAAATCCTTCCATGACAATTTGCCCGGCCAACGTCCCGGTGAGGGTCGAATTCTGGCCCGACGCCAGCAGGGCCACGGCAAAGATCGTGCCCGCGACGCCGACTCCCAGCATCGGGGAAAGGAGCTTGTAAGCGTCCTGAATTTCCGCGACGTCCGTCTTGCCGGCACGGTGAAACACCGCCGCCGCCACAACCAGGATGGCTCCGTTGATGAAGAGAGCCCCCATCAAAGCCACCGTCGAATCGAGGGTCGCATAGGTGATGGCTTCCCGTTTGCCTTCCGGGGTGCGGTCATAGTTGCGGGTTTGCACGATGGCGGAATGGAGGTAGAGATTGTGGGGCATGACGGTGGCCCCAAGGATGCCGATGGCGACGAACAGCATCTCGCGATTTTTGATTATTTCCAGTTTTGGGGCGAACCCGGCCAACATTCCCAGCGCGGAGGGATGGGAGAAAATCATTTCCAGCAGGAAGCAGAGGGAAATCAGGGCGATCAACGCGATGACAAAGGCCTCGAGCAGGCGAAAGCCTTTGTGTTGAAGATACATGACGGCGAGCACATCCAGGGCGGTGAGACAGACGCCCCAGACGAGCGGTAGCCCGAAGAGCAAATTCAGGGCGATGGCCGAACCGATGACTTCCGCGAGGTCGCACGCGGCGATGGCAATTTCGCACGCCACCCAGAGCATGATGGACACCGGTTTGGAGTAGTGATCGCGGCAGGCCTGGGCGAGGTCGCGCTCCGCAACGATCCCGAGCTTCAGCGCCAGCGCCTGGAGCAAAATCGCCATGAGGTTCGAGAGCATGATGACCGAGAGCAGCGTGTAGCCGAACGCGGAACCGCCGGCCAGGCTCGTCGCCCAATTGCCCGGGTCCATGTAGCCGACCGCCACCAGATACCCGGGGCCGGAGAAGGCCAGGAATTTCCTCCAAACGCTTCCGTTCTTCTCTGGAACTTTGACGGTACGGAAGACCTCCATCAGAGAGGCCTGCTTGTTCCCTTTCCGCCAGCCCGACTTCGCCGGGTTGTCGATTTGCTCTTCCATAGCTGGTTTCGTGGTCCGTGACTCAGAAGATGGCGGTGATCCCGCCGTAAAAAGCGCGGCGCGGGCCGTAGGCCGGGGCCGCAATGCCGACGCCAGTGCCATTGCGAAGTTCGTAAACCCGGTCGAAAAGATTGAGGCAATCAACTCGCAGCTTCAACGCGCTCAGGCGCGCGGAATGCAAATGCCAGACGTGCTCAACTCCGATATTCGCCGTCCAATAGGCTGGAAGTTTTTCGAGATTCGCAAAGCCGGCGCGCAATCCGTCGCCGTAGAGGAAATCCGAGTAGAGCCGGGTGTCTTTAAGCCATGTGTAAGCTATGCCCCCGGAGCCGGTAAAGCGGCCTTGGTGGTCGAGTTGGAGGGGGGTTGCGGCCAGATAGGCCAGCTCGTTGTTCGGAAATTCATTCTCAACGGAGTCGATGTTGCGCGCCCAGGTTTGCACGTAGGAATAATTCGCGTAGGCGGAGAGCGGACCTTGTTTGTAGGTGCTGCCCAACTCCGCGCCGTAAATCGTGCCGGAAGTGTAGTTGAAATTGTTGAGAATGACGGCGCTCCCGAACTGGCCGTCGTCGAGCAGGTTCTTTGCCAGCTTGCAGTAGGTGTCCGCGGTGACCTGCCAGGGCGCGGTGATCTGGCGGGAAAGCCCGGCGTCAAAATAATGGTCGCGTTCGACTTTTGGGGGATCGTCCCGGTTATTGAAAGGAGCGTCGGTGGTGTAGTCGAATCCTTTCACCGTGGACGGCGCAACGTATTGCAAAGTGGGAGGCATAAAATAGCGCGCATAGCCGAGGTGGGCCGTGGTGGCATCGTTGATCCGCCACACGAGGTTTACCCGAGGACTGATTTGCGCTTCGTGGTCAAAAGTAACGTCAAAACGATCGTAACGCGCGCCGTAGTTCAAGGTGAGATGGTCATTGAGGCGCCACTCGTCCTGGAGGTAAAGGCCGGAGGTCAAGCCGCTGTTTCCACCATTGGCGGTGATCGTGAATGGAATCGTGGAGGATTGTGGCGGGTTGCCGGGCAGGGGCGCCGGGCCGCCGGGTTGGGCGATGGTCTCGGTGGTTGGACTGGCGGTGAATTCGGAACTGGAGGCAAAGACAGAAGACGCTGTGTCGAGCCTTTCGATGTCGTAATTTGCGAGCAAACCCGCGCGGAGGGTGTGATGGTCGCCCAACTCATAAGAAGCGTCCGCCTGCAGGCCGTTGGCGAAATCGCTGTTTTCCACCCGCGCCGCGTTGCCGCCTAAAAGAAGGCCTTGCACCGGATCCGGACTGAAACGGATGTCCGTATATCGGGTCAGCGCGGAAATCTGGGCCTGAAGATTGCCCGCCGATTTCTGATAGGAGAGCACCGCGTAATAATTCTGCTCGGCCTGGTAATTGTTGGCCGCGGCAGAGTTGGCCGGAGGGCTGTTCGCCAACTGGTAGATTGGCTCAACCCCCGCCGTGTCGGGTATTTGAAAGCCCGCGTCGGAACTGCTCAGAAGCAACGTCAGCCGGCTGGTTTGGTCGAAGTGATGGGAAAAATAACCAAAGAGCTTTTCCTGATCCGTCAGATCATGCAGCGGATCGGGGCTGGCCGTCGTATTGTCAATCCCATGGTTGTCGTGCAAATAGGAGGCGGCGACAAAGTAGTCCAGATTGCTCGTGGTGCCGCCCCATTGGAGGGAGGGATTGAAGGTGTCGTAACTGCCGCCGTAGAGCGAAAGTTGGGTACCGTCGAGTTGAGAACCCGTCTTGGTGGTGACGTCAATAATGCCGGCGGTTCGGTCTCCAAACTGGGCGGGCAGGGTTCCCGTGATCAGAGTGACTGAATGGATCAGGTGAGTGTCGATTTCCTGCCCAAAGCCATTGAGGCTCTCCGGCAGCAAAACGCCATTCACGCGATATTGCACGTCGCCATGATCGCCGCGGACATGAATCTCCCCGAATTCTTCCTGCACCACCCCCGGCGCTTGCAAGAGCACCTGCTGAAAAGAGGAGTTTTCGCCCTGGCCCATGGACTGAATTTGGTTCGGACCAATCGTGTAGGTAACCGCCCCCAGACTCGGGGCGATCTGCTCGCGGGCGGCGTCCAAATCCGCGGTAACAACCACCGTCTCGAGTTTCACTGGCGAATTTGTTCCAATTACATTGGTGGTCTGCACGGAGGAGGCGGGTGGCAGATTGGTCATGGCATTGGGCGAGGCGGCGGGCGAACCGGACGTATCAACCGGGCCGGTGGCGGCTCGGACCACGCCGGGCTGCGAACAAAATAGGGCGAAAACCAGCAGCGCGGCTGGAACTTGATGGGGCCGGAGAGATAATCGCGGGCGTAGGATCATTGGTACTCATGAGTTTTGATGGAGTTTTCTTGGGTTTTGGCATGCTCAAAGGACGGGTCGCGTATGATTGCGAGAAAAATCCTAGCCGTGGGGACATCTGGCGCGCGGGTGGAGCGTCGGGTTCGATCCAAACGAAATGCCGCGCGGGGTTGCCGCCGCCGCTGGCTCCATCTGCCAGGCGGCGGCGGTTTTGGGCTTGAGTCTCCGCGGCAAGCGAAGCAGCGGAACAGAGCACACGTCCACCCAAATCTTCGGTCGCGCGAACATCTTCGATTTCAAGTCGTTAGGTGATGGATACGGCGGCGTCACAGGGGGCAAAATAAACGGCCGGACTATTACGTCAATAAAAATGTGTTATATACAATAAACTTTTTGCACTACCATATTATTCCTCCGGTAGAAAAAAGTCGTCAGACCTCCGGTCCCTGTGATAGGAATGGCCAATGGAACCTAAGCGAAAGGCGGGCCGTTCGCGTTTGCTGGAGTCCTCCGAATCGACGGAGGACCACTTGGAGCGTATCGCCGAGCTCGTCGAGCAGAAGGGGTACGCGCGGGTGACCGATGTGGCGGAAAACCTGGGGTTGACCGCCGCCACGGTCTCCAACATGGTGCGGCGACTGGCCGCCCGCGGGTTCTTGAATTACGAGAAATACCGGGGTTTTAGCCTCACCCCTGAAGGACGCGCAGTGGCCGCCCGCATCGAGGCGCGCCACAAAACTCTGGCCGAACTCTTGGGCCTGCTGGGTTTGGAACCCGAAACCATCGAAGAGGAGGTGGAGGACATTGAACATCATTTGCGCCCCCAGACTCTCGAAGTGTTGGAAAAGCTGGTCAGCTTTTGGAAGGCGCACCCCGCGCAATTGCAATCCTTCATCCGGTTTGCGCGGAAAAAATGAAACCGGGGCCGCTTTAGGGGATCGGATTGGCCGGCTCCGGGGATTGTCCCCGTTTTCCGCCTGCGGATTTCCTTTTGACGGTTGCCCCGGCATCCTTTAGCGTCTCATGGCCTCGAATGGAGGCTTTACATGATCGGATATATCATCAAAAAAGTCTTCGGCTCGAAAAACGATCGCGAAGTGCGCAAATTGCGTCCCGTGGTCGCCAAGATTAACGAGCTCGAAGCCGCTTTACAGCCGCTGCCGGAGGAAGCTCTGCGGGAGAAAACCGCCGAGTGGAAGGCCCGGCTCTCGGCCATCACGGACAACGACGAACTGCGCCGGAACTTGGATGAACTGCTGCCCGAGGCCTTCGCCGTGGTGAAGAATGCCTGCCGCAGGCTCTGTGGACAGGAAATCCCGGTGCGCGGACACCCATTGAAATGGGAAATGATCCCCTTTGATGTCCAGTTGATCGGCGGTTACGGGCTGCACTCGGGACGCATCGCCGAAATGGCGACGGGCGAGGGCAAAACCCTGGTCGCCACGCTCCCGGTGTATCTCAACGCCCTCACCGGCCGGGGAGTCCATGTGGTGACGGTCAACGATTATCTCGCCGCCCGCGATAGCGAGTGGATGGGGGCGGTCTATCGCTACCTTGGCCTGACCGTCGGTTGCATCCTCCACGATCAATCTCCCAGCGAACGCCGGGCCCAATATAATTGCGACATCACTTACGGAACCAACGCCGAGTTCGGCTTTGATTATCTCCGCGACAACGGCATGGCGACTCGCAAGGAGGACCAGGTCCAGCGCGGTCATTATTTCGCCATCGTGGATGAAGTCGATTCCATCCTCATTGATGAGGCCCGAGTCCCGCTGATCATCAGTGGTCCCGCGGTGGTCAACGCCGACAACAATCAATTCGTCCAGTTCAAGCCGCCGGTCGAGAGCCTGGTCCACGCTCAAAAAAAACTTTGCGCCCGTTTCCTTCGCGAGGCGGAAGAATTGATTGCCAAGCTCAACCCCGAGGGAGGCGCGCCCCAAAAAGACACCGCCAATCTCGAGCATGAAATCGGCCTCCTGCTCTACCGGGTCAAAATAGGGGATCCCCGGAGCCCGGAACTCCATCGCGTTCTCGAGAATCCCGAGCATCAGCGCATGATGAACAAGGCGGAGCTTGAGTTACACGCCGATCAAACGAAAAAGACGCTTTACGCTGAGAAAGAGGAACTCCTTTACGCCATCGACGAAAAAGGCCATGAGGCGGATCTGACCGAGAAAGGGCGGACGACCCTGCGTCCTTCCGATCCGGACGCCTTCGTTTTGCCTGACTTGAACGTGGCGTATCACGAGATCGATTCCGGCCCCGAGACCGACGCGCGCAAGCGCATTGAACTCAAAGGCAAACTCCAGGCGGATTTCGAGGTCAAAGCCCAGCAAATCCACGCCATCTCCCAATTGCTTCGCGCCTACAGCCTCTATCTGATCGACGTCCATTACGT
>Ga0207040_1115_pt1 | contig 23928 bp, 21 predicted proteins | sample Alteio_BWMinCont_72_FD_153279 | JGI IMG/M metagenome (GOLD analysis project Ga0207040, IMG submission 153279) | Enriched cells from forest soil in Barre Woods Harvard Forest LTER site, Petersham, Massachusetts, United States -... | ecosystem: Environmental > Terrestrial > Soil > Temperate forest >... | reverse complement strand
CAGTTTTTTTGCGATTCCGATTACCGCCAGGAATTGTTGCGGTATCAGGAGGAAACACAGAAAGCGGCCAATGTCTGGACTCGGCGTTCGCGGAATCAGCGGTTCGAGCGCTATTGGCAAATGATGGCCGAGCGGCGACTACGGCGACAGCGGTTGGTCTTCTACATATCGCGGCGCATCGAAGCATCGCCCAGGGGAATTCAGTCAAAGTCGGCCCTCACCGAGTACTACGAAAATCTCTTGGCGCAGTTGCGGGCAGAGTTCGAGCACGTTCACGAAATGCTGGCGGGCATTTTTGCCGGCCAGGGTGCAAGAATCATTCCGATGAAGGACGCAGACCATTATCGGCATTACATGACGTTCCTCAATCCCTCGATGTCAGACCGCTTCGATTACGACCCAATTGACGGTTTCGACCCGGACCTGTCCATTCAGGAAAATTGCTGGCATTCGGAAGGCAACGGCCAAGTTGACTTCGGCTTTTTCATGGACGGGCGCTACCACTCCATCATCGTCCTGTCCCGCTGGCCGAAGACGACGTATCCCGGAATCATCCATCGGCTCACCAGCCTGCGGTTGCTCGATTACACGCTCACGGTGAATCTCGACCCGTTGCCGGTTCGTCGGGAGATTTCCAAGGAGGAAAAGGAGCACGACCGAATTGCCGGGGATTATGCCAGCGAGAAAAAACTCTCGCTCTTGACGGTGATGGAAAAAAAGCAGCGAAAAATCGCGGCGTTGATGCAGGGACACACCATTCCATTTCATGTGCTGTTTGCGGTGCGCGCCTGGGACAAAAGCAAAGAGGGGCTGATTGCTAAAACCACGGCGATCAAGAATGCCATCAATGGCATGAACAGCGCCCAATACTCCGAGAGCACATTGCCCAGCACTTCCAAGCGATTGTTCTTCGAGACTTGGCCCGGCTGGACCTGGGGCAACTATCGGGCGCGAAAGCTCTATGGAGAAAACCGTTATGTCGCCGACATGCTGCCGGTGGTTTCGACCTTCACCGGCCATCTCGATACCGCCGAGGCCATTTACGAAGGCCCGTACCAAAATCTCGTTGGAATCAAAACTTTCTCCGGTTCGGCGGGCAACCAGTCACCTCAGCACGCTGTTTTGCTGGGCATGAGCGGCGCGGGAAAATCCGTCACCATCTGCGACCTCCTTTCTCAGACCGAAGGCTATTTCGCCTATACCGTCATCATTGAGGAGGGGTTGTCCTACGGCATTTACACCCAAACGGTTGAACCCGGCGCAAAACCCATCGTGATTCAACCTGATGGCGACACGACCATCAATTATCTCGACACGCAGGGATTGCCGGTCACGCCGGACCACTTGAGCGCCGCCACCGCGCTCGTGGCCCGCATGGTTGGTTTCAGCCAGAGCGAAGACAAACAAATGCTCCGGCAGGCGCAGATCGCCAAGTATATCAATCTGCTTTATGAGGACGTATTCCAGGACTGGTCCCGCAAACACGACCATCGGATGCTCGAAATCGCCCGCCGCGCCCATGCGTTGAACCGTTTCCGCAAGGAGAAGATGCCTGCGGGAGCGACCATGCTGGAAGCGTTCGCGGACTTCCGCGATTGGCTCGCGTCGAATGAGGATGAGGCTCTCGCCTTTGAAAACCAGTCTCCCGAAGCCGACGTGCTCCGCTTTTTGAAAGACCCGGCGACCAACAAGGAGGTTCGCAACGTGGCCTTCGCTTACTTCAAACCAGACGAACATCCCACGCACCGCATGTTGCAGGAATTGATGTCCTTGGACGCCAGCGGAGCCGAGCGCGATCAAATCGTCGAAATTGCGACCCTGCTGCTGCCGTGGTGTCGCGACGGCAACTATGGCGCATTGTTTGACGGGATCAGCAATCTCTCCCTCACCGGCAAAATCGCCCATTTTGAATTGGGCTACATTCCCGATGCGGCCAAGGAATTGCGGGCCGCAGCCGGTTTCCTTATCACGAACCACGCCCGGAAGCACATCATCACGCTGCCGCGAGCGTTGCGGAAACGAAATGTGTATGAGGAAGTTGCTCGATTCCTCGACATTCCGGGCGGCGAGGAAATCGTGAAGGAAAGCTATGCCCAGCTTCGCAAATTCAATTGCTGGAACATTTCCATCGTTCAGCAGTATGCCCGGTTCAAACAAAGCCGGATTCGCTCCGCAGTTTTCGGCAACAGCCGCCAGTTTTATCTGATGCGCCAGAATGACCGCGCCGACTTGGATGACATCGCGCACGACATCGCGCTTCCCGAAATCACCAAGCACACCATCATGAATTATTCGCTGCCCGACCATCAAACCGGACAGAAGTACTGCGCGTTTACTTATCTGCACGTTGATTCCAACCGTCCCATTTGCGGCACGGCGCACAACATTGCTTCCGAGGAAATGCTCTACTGCTCCAGTTCGAGCGGGGAGCATTTCGAGAAGCGGGCCAAGGAACTGCGTGCTTCCGCCAACATCGTCGAGGGAATCCTCACGCATTCCCGCAAACCCGAACTATTGGAGACCACATGAAAATTATCTGCCTCGTCATTCCACTTTTCCTCATGGGCTGCGCCGCGACCCGTCCCATCGCTGACATTGCCGCCGCCGGCGGCGGAGGCTATCTCGCCAACGACCTCTCTCACGGCGACCCCGCCATCACGGCGGCGGGCGCCGCCGGGGGAGTTCTCGTGAGCGAAGGCGCGTTTTACCTCAGCAAAAAGCAATCCGACAAGTCCTACGTCAATGGCTACGAGAAAGGACGGAGCGACGCCGTGAAACAACAATACTGGCTTCAGGTAAACCAGCAACGTGCGGTGCCTCAGCAGGACGACGTTCGCCTTTACGCCATCCCCGTCCCGGAACAGACGCTTGATGGCGTTGTTCTCAAACCCACCACGAAATATCTACGCATCGAAGAATGAAGGATAAATTATGAAAACTTTAATCGCCATCGCCATCACGGGCTTCCTCGCGGTCCTGCCGGTTCGCGCTCAGTGGATTGTTTACGACCCGACCATGAACATGCAGCAGATCATTGACCAGGCCGAGAACATCGCCAAGTACGTCCAGATGGTTGACAATCAGGTGCAGCAAATCCAGCAGTTAACCGCGCAGCTTCAGCAGCTTCAGCAATACAACAAAGCGTTCGGCGACCCATCGGTCATTGTCAACGTGAACGGAGCCAACGCTCTGATTTCCGATTTGCAGCAGCCCGTGGTGGGGCGGAACATCGCGACTCTGGAAGTGGATTCTGATGGTGCCGAAGCCCTGACCTATAATGGCAATGGGCTTTATGTCCAAATTGGGGCGACCTTCACCACGCCTTCGGGCAACCAAATCCAGCGCAACACGAATTATTACCGGCCTTATGAGGGGGTGAACCGGGCCACTGAGAATTATACCAATGTAAACACGTCCGCACTGCAACGCCGGGCGGCGTTGAAAGCGCAGATCGCCAGCACTACCGAAGCCCTCCAATCCGCCACCACAGCCTCGGAAGTTCAGAAACTCACCGGTGTTTTGATCGGTCAAAGCGCCGCGCTGGCGGCGACGGACAAGGAAATCGACCAGGCAGGGACGTTGAGTCTCGTACAGGACATCGAGAACCGGAACGATGTTGAAAAGCAGGCGACGGCGCGAAGCGAGCAACAGCGGGCCGAGATGGTCGAGACCTTCGGAAACTACCGGACGAATTTCACGCTCATAACGCAGCCACCATTGTTCCAGGAGGGTAATCCATGAAACTCAAAATTCTTTTGCTTGCCGCCATCGTCGTGATGGCGGGCAGCACCGTCACCGTTCTCGTCGTTCAGTCGAACGCGCAAAAGGCCAGGCTCCACCAATCGCAGCAAAGCCAGTTACCCGCCGCCATCAGCAATTACAACCAAACCTTCAAGCTTAACACCAGCAAGCCCCTTTGGCCTGAGACTCAACAAAGCGGAGGCACCAATGGACTCCCTGCAAAATGAACCGAGATTTACGCCGGTTACCGGCAACGGACACGCAGCGGAAATTCCCCGCAAGCGCTTTGACCCGACCCGCATCTTCGTCGAGAGGGACCGCCTGACATGGTTCTGGTTCGGCTTCGCGATGCTCGTCCTCGCCGGGTCAGCCGTTGACCGGATTTATCTCGTCCAAAGTTTCAAGCAGCGCGAGCGCGTGATCGTCGTTGATCCGGCCAGCACTTTTTATGTCTCGCCCCTCCTGAAATTCTCGGAGGCCAAGGAACTGCACGCGCAGCAAAGCACGCTCGCCGCCGTCGCCTTTTTGCAGCGCAATCCCAAAGGGTTCGACAATGACGCCCTGCTGAAGCAGATGTTCCTGAAACATGCCTTGGAAAAGGCCAACGCCGCGCGCACCGCAGAGGAGCCGGAGTTCAAGGCCAAGCAACTTCACCAGAAAGTCGAAGTCGGCCAGGTGGACGTGCTCAATACCCGCGAGGATGTCGTTCTCACCCAAGTAACCGGGCAGCTTGTCCGCAATGGCATCTTTCAGGACCGGACGTTCACCGAAGTCATTCCGTTCAAGTTGCTGCTCCGCCTCCAGCGAAACCCAAACATGGTGCAGAACGGAAGATTCCCCACGGCGGTAAATGATTTCAAATATGAAACCGTTCGCAATTAGTATTTTACTTGCCGTTTGTCTTGCGGCCAACGCCAAAGACAAAGCCATCCAGGAACTCGTGCTGGATGAACAAACGGTTTATGTCATTCCGGTTTCCGCCAACCGGGTCACGACCATCAGTTTTCCGGGGCCGATTTCCGCGATTGACGCCGCGCAGGTGACAGTTGACACGAGAAAAACCGCTTCATTTCAGATCGCCCACACCAAAGGCTCGTCATTTTTCTCCGTCCGCGCACTGGCCAAGAAAACCGTCACGAACGTCAACGTCCGGTGGAACAAGAAAACGTACGTGCTCGAATTGGTCGAGAGTGACGAGCCGTTGTTGTCCGTCATTTTCCAATATCAGGCCGACAGCGCGGGCGTGATTCCGGCCGCACCGGTCACGCCGTCACGATTGCTCGCTTTGCTCGACAAGGCCAAAGCCTATGCGCTCTTGCGCGTGTATCACCCGGATGCCGTCGCGCAAATAGACTATCGCAGTTACGAAAAAGAGCCGCGGATTCTGGATTGCAAGGATTACACCATCCAAATCGCCGAGGTCTTCCGATTCAACCCGGAGGACACCCTCATCTTCCGGGTGATTCTCAAGAACAAGACCGACAAGGCGCTTCGCTTTGCGCCGAATGGGTTCTCGTTGCGCGTGGGGGATCGCACGTATCCGCAATCCATCAGTGATGCGAGCGGCATCATTCCACCCAACGGTGAAGTCCCTGCCTATTTCGCCGTCACGGGAACACCGAACGGTGGGTACAACGATATTTCCCTCAAGAACGATTTCTTCGTGATTTTGGAGGCAAAACCAGCCGAACCGCCTGCGGAGGACAAACCGTGAACGCCCGCGATGCTATCAATTTCGCCAAGAGTCCGACCGGGGCATTCCTGGGCTTTTGCCTCCTGCTCGGATTCGTCCTGTTCATGGTGAAAGGTTTCAAGCCCGCCAACCCCAAATCGTCCCCGTTATCTCTCGTCTCGAAAGCGTCAGCGTCCCCGCCGCCGCAAACCATGCAGACGGTACAGAACGCGGATTTCACGCCGATGAAAATTCCGCCAGCCGCCAACCCCGATCCGCAGCGCGACGTGCAACCAAGCAAAAACGCCGCGCCGCCCGCGCCGGAGATTCTCCCGTTGAGTCTTTTTGCCGAGACGCCCGAACCGGAACCGAAGCAATTAAGCAAGAATTACGCGCCCTATGGTCGTCTCATCCCGTGCGAACTCATCGTCACGGTGGATTCGGCTGCGATCCGCACGCCCATCATCGGCCTGATTACCGAGGATGTTTACCACGCAGGCCGCTTAATCATTCCTGCCGGAACAGAAGTTCATGGCACTGCGCAAACCGACCGCACCCGCGAACGCATCGCCAGCGGCAACGGGTGGACACTGGTTTGGAAAACAGGGGAGGAACTCACGCTTTCCGGCATCGCTCTCGACCGGGAAACGAACCCTGACGGCGACGGCTGGGGTATCACTGACGGCAGCGCCGGTCTCCGAGGCCGGCTCATCAAGACCGACGATCTCGCGGAAATAAAATTGTTTGCCGCCACTTTCCTCAGTGGAGCGGCAGGTTTGCTGACCGAACGGCAGCAGACCATTTTTGGCAACACTGAAACGCCGTCGTTGGGCAACGCCCCGCTGCAAGGTGCGGAGAGTGTGTTGGGAGCGTACGCACAACAAATCTACGATTCGATTCAGCGCGATGGGTTTTACGTCCGCGTTCCAGCGGGAAAACAATTTTATTTGTACGTCACACAGACCATTGACAAGTCCGATGCGGCATTGGGAGAAACTCGCTTCAACTCTGGCGATTCTCAGCCGACTCCGGCTACCAATCAGATTTCGACCGTCTCCGCGCCGCCTGCCCGTTATGCCATGCCGGTCGGGCCGTTCAATCCCAGAGAAATCACACCATGAAACGAATCATCATTCTCATACCATTGTTATTTTTGCCTGCCTGCGCCACGAAGAAACCCGTTGTCGTACGAATGCCCCATTCCGTTCCGGGAACAACGCTCCCAGCCGACGACATGGAATCCGTGCGTTACGGCGAGAACCTCAAGGCGTATCCGGTGGGCCGTTATGTTGATCCGAACAATGGGCTGGTCATGCACGAAGCGCACACCGTCTATCGGGTTGAAACCACTGCAAAATGGAATCTCCATCCCAACAGCCCGGCCAATGTTCCAGTCGGCCCGGTGGTTGGCATCGTTGACCCGGCCCACCGGGAAAGTCCCGTGACCGCCGAAGTCGCCGCCGAGGTCAACCGCCAAAAGGCCGCGACACAGGCGTTAATCGCGCAAGGCGCGCGCATGAATCAGGCCCTCAATCAACTTTCGCAAAGCGTTTCCATCTCCAAACAGGTCTCCGAGGAAAACGCCCAACTCAAAACGGCTGTGAACACAACCCAGCAGCGTTTGGAAGCGTTGGAAGAAGCTTTTCGGCAAAAACAAACCGAAACCACGTTCACCACGCCATCCGGCCCGCCGAAGCAGGGCACGAATGACTGGTAACATAAACAAAAACAAATAAGCATTATCATGCAAAAGCTAAAAGCACGAGAGGCTGCCACAGCCCCACCCCAAAATGGGACCGCGCCGTTACGGTACCGCGAGAACCCGCAAACCAATGAGAAGATCGACGCCTGGATCAAGGACAATCCCGACCGCTGGGCGTACTTCAGCAACCTGCCGCCCGACCGGGCGGCTCGCAAGCTCGTTCTGAATGAGATTCAAAAGTACGAGCGCCAGCAGAAGATGAACGCCGGCATCATGAAGAAACTCGACGGCGACCCGGAGGCCAAGCAAGCCTACGAGACGCTGTTGAAAAGGTTGCCGGAAGACCAGCGGGAACGGGCAATGGCCTCGGTCGCCAGACACGTTCTTCGCATCACCACCCCCCGCGAGCAGAAGCCCAGGGCGGAAACGGCGGGTGTAGGTGTCGCGGTCTAGGCGAAGCGCGCTTGGCAAAGACTTACGATTCCGCTCAGGCTTCCGGCGCTTTCAGTCTGCCCTGTCCCCCCTCAGACTCCGCGCCGGCTCCTTCGCTCCATCCGTAAGACTTTGCCGGGCCGCTTGTCGCAGCAGCAATACGGCTTTTGATGCCGTCGCTGCGAAGTGTCTTGCGACCGCATCACCACGAGGAGTTCTCATGGACGCCCAAATCCACCGGCAGCTTGCCAATCTTGAAGTGGCCGAGATGGCCTTGCGCCAGAATCTTCATGGCCACGTTCAGGACGCGACCACCCGCGCTCACTTGGAGCGCGCTCTCGCTCATGTGCGCGAAGCGTCTCTCAGCGAGGAAGGCGCGAACGCCCGTTCAGTCAACCAGTTGGTACGCGAACTGACTGGCATGGAACGATTCTTTGAATCGTTGCAAACCCAAACCGATGGTCCGCTCCGGCCTTCATGAACTCTAGCCTTCCCGGCGAAAATCGGGTATTATGTTATGGCCGTAAAACGAAACAAACCGGATGCGAACGATCAATTAGACCTTTTTTCGTATGCAAGAAACCATGATCACCCTGACACAGTACGGCTTGATGGCCGAGAAGCATTGGCGGGAATTCCTGCCACGAATGGTGAAGGACTTGGAGGCCCACGGCAGGCTTCAGGAGGCGTTGCTGGAGGCGGAGGAGAAGACGAAGGACGAGATGTACGACCTGACCACCCGGTTGATGGCGCAGGGATTGACGGCGCAGCAGGCGCACGACCAAGCCTGGGAAATGGTGCGGGAGGAGTACATCTTGTTGACGCCGGAAGAAACGGCGTAGTCCGCAATCAGAATAATTACCGCATCGCCGAGGCCGACGGCGTGGGCGAAGGGTCGCTCAAGGAAAAGTGCCGGGCCAATCTCGCCGCCATCCGGCTGCTTCGCAAACTCCAATCCGAAAACCGGAATCCCACCCACGAGGAAAAGTCCGCGCTAGTCCGTTATGTCGGTTGGGGCGGTCTGCCGCAGGTTTTCAGTCCGGCCACCGACTGGCAGGCGGAAAATGTGGAACTGGCTTCGCTTCTCTCCGAGGATGAATTTCGCGCCGCCCGCGCCACCACCCTCAACGCCCATTACACGTCGGGCGCCGTGGTCAAGGGGATGTACACCGCGCTCGAACGTCTCGGATTCAAACAGGGGCGCATTTTGGAACCCGCCTGTGGCATCGGGCATTTCATCGGATTCATGCCGGAGGCGATTCTGTCCCATTCCCCCGTCACGGGCGTTGAGATTGACCCGTTGACGGCTCAAATCGCCAAGGCTCTTTATCCTGACGCGGACATCCGCAACCAGTCTTTTGAGCAATCCAAGCTGCCCAACGATTTTTTCGATCTCGCCATCTCCAATATCCCGTTCGGTGACTACAAGCCGTTTGACCCCAAGTTCAACGAGCATGGATTCCTGATTCACGATTATTTCTTCGCGGCGGCTTTGGAAAAAGTTCGGTCGAGCGGCTTGGTCGTGTTCATCACTTCACGCGGCACGATGGACAAGGCCGACCCGGCGCTTCGCAAATACGTTGGCGACCGCGCCGAACTTTTGGGCGCGATCCGGTTGCCCAACACTGCTTTCAAACGAAACGCCAACACGGAAGTCACCACAGACATTCTGTTTCTCAGGAAACGCCAGCCGGGTGAAGCGAAGCAGGGCGTTGCCTGGCTGAACACCGCTCCCTACACCAATTCCAAAAGCGAGGTCATTGAGATCAACCAGTATTTCGTCGAGCGGCCACAGATGATGCTTGGTGAGATGCGGCTGGAAGGCCGGATGTACCAGCGCAACGAACCCACTCTCGTCGCCGCCAAACAGCAGGATATGGCGACGGCTCTGGCCAAGGCCATTTCGCACCTGCCGGAGAATATATATGCGCCGGTTCAACATGCGGTAGCCAATCCCGGTCTGGAGCAGATTATTCCCGCGCCCGGAGATGTGAAACCGAATGCCTACACGGTTCACGACGATGAAATCGCCATCCGCGACGGCGACCGATTAAAGCCGCTAAAGCATTTGGCGATTCAGACCAAGCTCCGTATTCGTGGCATGATTCAGGTACGCGACGCCGTGCGCGAATGTCTTCGCACCCAATTGGAGGACAAGGACGATTCGGATGTGGAGCTTGCCCGCACCCAATTGACTCAGCGATATGACCGCTTCCTTTCCCGATTTGGGCCGCTCTCGGATCGCGTCAATGCCAAGGCGTTTCAAGGTGATCCCGACCTGCCGTTGCTCATGTCGCTCGAAAACTATGACGCGGAGACCAAGAGGGCCACCAAGACGGCGGTTTTCCGGGAGCGCACCATCCACCGCCAGAAGCCGATTGAATCCGCTGGCTCACCCAAGGAAGCCTTAATTGTTTCCCTCAACGAGAAGGGAAGGGTGGACTTGCCGCACATGGCCCGGTTGTTGACTCGGCCTGTTGACGAGTTTTTGCCAGAACTCACTGGAGTGCTGTTCCTGAATCCCCAAACCCAGGAATGGGAAACCGAGGACCATTATCTTTCAGGGAACGTGCGCGAAAAACTTGAGATTGCGGAAGCCGCCAGCATAACCGAGCCGCGCTTCAAGGAAAATGTGAGCGCGTTGAAATCCGTGCAGCCCGAGGATTTGTCGGCGACCGAGATTGACGCCCGCTTGGGTGCCTGTTGGATTCCACCCGCCGATGTGCAGCGTTTCGTTCAGGAGTTGCTGACAACGGACGATGTGACGATCAAATTCATAACCCAGCTTGGCACTTGGTCGTTGCAGGCTGGTTACACGGCCAAAGCCACCGTTGCCAATACTACCGATTGGGGCACCAATCGGGCGACCGCGCTTGAACTCATTGAAGACGCGCTCAATCTCAGAACACCGACGATTTATGACAAGGTGCGCGATGGCAAATCCGATAAACAGGTGGTCAACCCGGACGCCACCGAGGCGGCGCGGGAAAAGCAACAGAAAATCAAAGACCGCTTCAAGGAATGGATTTGGCAGGATGACGAACGGCGGGAACGGCTTGCCGGAAAATACAATCAGGAATTCAACTGCGTCCGTCTCCGTGCTTTCAACGGCGACCACTTGACGTTGCCTGGCGCGAGCCAGACCGTGGCTTTGCGTCCCCATCAAAAAACCGGAACGTGGCGCATTCTGCAAACGCCGAACACATTATTGGGTCACGTTGTTGGGGCGGGCAAAACGTACACGATGGTTGCGGCCGGGATGGAGTTGAAACGCCTGGGTCTGGCGCGAAAACCGATGTTCACCGTCCCCAACCACATGCTCGGCCAGTTTTCTTCCGAACTGTTGACCCTGTATCCGAGCGCCAACATTTTGGCCGCGACCCGCGAGGACTTCGAGAAGGACAAACGCCGCGAGTTGATGAGCCGCATCGCCACCGGCAATTGGGACGCCATCATTGTGACTCATTCCGGTTTTGAAAAAATCCCGATGTCGGAGGATACCAAGCAAAAATTCTTTCAAACCCAGCTTGACGAACTGGAACGGGCCATTTTGGAACAGAAGCAGGACACCAGCAATCGCCGGATTGTGAAGCAACTCGAAGCCGCCAAGAAAAGATTGGAAACCCGGTTGAAGCTGCTTTCCGCTGAGGAAAAGAAGGACAACACCCTCACGTTTGAGGAATTGGGCGTGGACCGGCTGTTCGTGGATGAAGCCCACTTTTTCAAAAACCTGTTTTACATCACCAAGATGACCCGCATCGCCGGTCTGCCGCAAACCTCATCCGAACGGGCCTTCGATATGTTTCTGAAAATCCAATACATCCAAAAGACGAACGGCGGCGGGGGAGTCGTGTTTGCCACCGGCACACCCATTGCCAACAGCGTGGCCGAAATGTACACCATGCAACGCTACCTCCAAATGCCCACGCTCCGAAAACAGGGATTGCACCATTTCGATTCCTGGGCGGCCACCTTCGGTGAGCCGGTCACGGCGATGGAACTGGCCCCGGACGGCGCGGGCTATCGGCTCAACACGCGCTTTGCCCGATTCATCAATGTGCCGGAACTCATGCAGGTGTTCTGCCAGGTCGCGGATATTCAGACCGCCGACAACTTGAAATTGCCCGTTCCCGAACTTCACACCGGAAAACCCATCATCCTCCGCGCTCCGAGCACGCCGGAATTGAAAAAGATTGTGAAAGGACTGGTGGAACGGGCAGAGGCCATCCGCAGCGGACGGGTTCGCCCGGACGAGGACAACATGCTCAAGATCACTTCCGAAGGGCGCAAAGCCGCTCTGGATTTGCGCGTGCTCAATCCCCGCGCCCCGGATCATGCCGACAGCAAAATCAATCTGGCCGCAGACAAAATCTTTCAAATCTGGAAGGACACCACTGAAATGCAATGTTCCCAATTGGTCTTCTGCGATTTGTCCACGCCTTCCAAACTCCGGCGACAGTTTTCGGCTTACGAAGACTTGAAAGAAAAATTGGTGCAGCGCGGCATTCCCGCCTCGCAAATCGCCTTCATTCAGGATTACGACAGTGATGTGCAGAAGCACGTCTTGTTCAAGGAAGTCCGTTCCGGGAAAGTCCGTGTGCTTATGGGAAGCACTCAGAAAATGGGTTCGGGCACGAACATTCAAGAACGCCTGGCTGCACTTCATCATCTCGACGCGCCGTGGCGACCGGCGGATGTCGAGCAGCGCGAGGGCAGAATTTTGCGTCAGGGAAATCTCAACCAGTCCGTTCAGGTCTGCCGCTACGTGACCGAAGGCAGTTTTGACGCGTACATGTGGCAGACGCTCGAAACCAAGGCCAAATTCATCCATCAGGTGATGACCGGCGATACCCACATCCGACATATCGAGGACATTGATTCGAGGGCGCTGACGTATGCCGAAGTCAAAGCCATCGCTTCCGGCAACCCGCTGGTCATCGAGAAAGCGTCGGTGGACGCGGAAATCACCCGGCTAACGCGCCTGCGCTCGCAGCATGGCGAAGCCCAATATCGGATTCGTTCCCAAGCCCGCCATCTCAAGGAGGAAATTCCAGTCCTCACGGAACGAATCGAGAATTTGAAACTCGACATGGCCGTCCGCAAGGACACGCGCGGAGACGCTTTTGAAATTGAAATTGCAAAAAGCAGCTACAAGGACCGCGCCATCGCCGGGGAATTGATTAACCGAATCGCGCAGCGGGCGGCAGGCGGCACTCAGGAACAGCCCATCGGGCTATTCGCCGGCTTCCAACTTTGCGCCCGTCCGACCTTCATGGAACGGGTCGAGATCGTGCTCAAGGGGAAGAATCACTACGTCGCCAATGTTTCGGATACTCCCTTGGGCACGATTCGTTCGGTGGAATACACCGCCCAAAACATGGAGGAGCGATTGCAGGGCTGGCAGCGGAATTTGTCGGAGTCGGAGAAGAACAGCCGTGAATTGGAAAGCAAGATCGGCCAGCCGTTCGAGCACGAGTCCAAGTTGCAATCCCTCGTCCTTCGGCAGCAGGAATTGGAGAACGCGCTGGACATCACCAAGAACCAGGCTTCCAACTCCCTGTCTGCCGAGGAATCGAACGAGCCTGAAAACGCCCCTGCCCAAAAGATCGACGCCCCCGCCCACGTTCACGCTGCTAAGGCCGGGCGAAAAACTGTTGCCGTAAAATGTTGATGCTTTCCCCTTTCCAAATCCGTCCATCGAATCCTGATGGTTTTTGGGCACAGCGGTGCGTGCCGACCTTTCGGCTTCGTGAATCGCCGCGCTCCATTCTACCGCTCCGTTGCGCCTGTCAAGGTATTGCTCGCCCGTGTTGCCCTCTGCGCTCCACCTTGACAGTGCTCACGTCGCAAATTGCGGCTTTTAGGAATTCACGAAGCAGACCATTAAGCCTTCGGCTTTAACCGCTCCTGAGAAAATTCTTTTGCTGCCTGGCGAAGGTGCTTAAGAAACTCTTCGACTGCCTTCGTATGTGAGCGCTTACGCCGCCAAAAAGCAACAATAGTCCGCGTCGGTTGCGGCTCTTCCAAAGATCGGTAGATGATCGATGTTATTTTTGCATCCTTTGACATCATCGGAATTAGTGAAATCCCCAACCGTGATCTTACCAAAGAAAGGATAGTCCCAATTTGACCACTTCTCATAACGATACGCGGTCGGAAGTCGTGGCGGCGACAAAAGGCAAGGACCTGATCGCCTCGGTAATGGTCCTCTTTCATCAGAATGAATGTTTCTGAACCCAAATCTTCCGCTCTAATTGTTGGCTTTTTGGCCAGTGGATGCCGGCCGGGAAAAGCCACCAGCATTTCTTCGGTGAACAGTTTTTCAACTTCAAAAGACTTTTCCTTGATGGGCCGGCTCGCAATTCCAAAATCCAACTCACCGCCTTCGACCATGCGCAACAAGTGGGCAGTCAAATCCTCGTGAATCATGACCTGGATCCGGGGAAACGCTTCGTTGAATGTTCGCAAAATGTGCGGCACAAAATAAGGCGCAATCGTTGGCAGAATCCCCATCGCCACTGTTCCAGAAGCAATTCCATTCGAACCTTGAACCAATATTTTTGCTACCCGAATTTGTTCCAGAATCCGGCTTGCATGCTCCATTAAAAGTCTGCCCGCAACCGTTGGCGCGATTTTTCGATGGCTTCGGTCGAAGAGTCGTTTCCCTAAAATGCTTTCGAGTTTATGGATTTGCTCACTCAACGCTGGCTGTGAAATATAACATTCACCTGCAGCTTTGCTGAAGCTCCCGGTCTTCGCGACAGCCATAAAATAGCGCAATTGATTCACTTCCATAATATTGCTTGGACCAAAGGCGCATCTGATTGTTGCAGACTTACATGCCAAGCGCAGTCAGCCTCGGAAGGTCCAAGGGACGGGGCCTCGAAAAATCCCATCGAAACCTGCGCTCGGATTCCTTGATCGGCATATCGTTGATGCTTGCATGCCTATGGTGCATCAAGCCGTTGGAATCAAATTCCCAGTTCTCGTTGCCATATGAGCGGAACCGGTTGCCGGAGTCGTCACGCCACTCGCAGGCAAATCGCACTGCAATGCGGTTTCCTGAGCGAACACGTTCATCAAGTTCCTAAGCGCCATCAGGCAAATGGCGGGAAGAGTAGGTTTCATAAATCAGCTATCGTCCCACCGTGTGAATTGACAGTTGTGGGAAAACGCCCCTGGCAAAACCAGGGGGGTTTCAATTTCACGGCTCGTCGATGCGGAGGCTTTGTTCCATCGCGTAGCACTGGTCCCAGATATAAACATCGTAGCCCGCCAGTTTGTTGGACCACTTCGGAGTAAGATCGTCCACGCATTGGATGACCACGCGGTCGATGTAGTTGCCATAGAATGCCCACTCATTCCCTTTGTCGGCGGGACTCAGTTGCTCTCCCGGCTTGGTGGATTTCAACGCCTTACGGGCGGCATCCCGAAGGTCGTTCATGAACTCCAATTGGAGGGCGACATCTGCGTGCGTGCCGGTTCGTTCGACGTGTCCGGGAACGAGGGTATCCCAATCCATGTCGTTGATTTCCTTAACCTGGGCGAAGTACCCGGGAACGTCCTGCGCCAGCGCGAAGCGGCGCCACGGCATCCAACCCGGAAAGATGACGTCGATAACCATCAACGTCCTTTGTTTGGGGGCGTAGATGAAAATGTTGCCGGGTTCGTGCGCCACGCCGTGGTAAGAGAGCTCGAGAACCTGGCTTCCCACCTTGAGTGTGTATTTGTCCTTGAAGGTAACCGTCGGAATCGGGCGATTCGGATCGTTGGCGCGGATCAGCAGCCGCTTGGTCTCTTCCTGCGCAATGATGATCGGAGGTGCACCCAAAGTTTTCGTGCCACCAATGTGATCTGCGTGCGAATGGCTGTAGATCATATGGGTGATCGGTTTGTCCGTGACCTCAGCGATTCCTTTGCGAATGTTTTGGGCGTAAAACGGCGGTGCATCGATCACCACCACTCCCTTTTCATACACCATGAACATCGACTGATAGCCGTTGTCCGTAATCATGTACAAACCTTCGCCAAGTTTTTGGATGCGATAGCCTTTACCGGGTTCGATGGCGGGGCCTTTGGCTGATTCGGGGATTTCGAGGTGTTTCCCGATTCGCACGCCTAGGGGAGCTAATGCGGGCATATTCGCATAGGGCGTGCCGGGCGTACCGGGCTCATCCTCACCGGCGAGTGCTGAAACGCAAGGCGCCCAAAGGCTCAGGCACAAAAGGGTCATGCTTGCGAGAGTAACGGGAGTCCGCTGCCGAACGATTCGTGATTTTAGAGACATGGTAGTTTTCATCTTTTTTTGCTTTTTGTTAACTGAGGTTTATTTGGTTCGGTTTTGTTATTTGATAGTTGGTTTACTCGAACAGGTATTTCTCCAACCAACCCGGCCAACCGTGAGTGATGATGAGCGGCAGTGCATTTTTATGTTTGGAACGAACGTGAATGGAATGAATGTCCACGCCATCGATCGTGGTTACGAATTGCGGATTAGAATTGAGTTTTGCCTCGACCTTGCGCCAGTCGCAATCCGTTGACCAATAGCGCACCAACTTCTGCAGGGTTCTCCACCAGCTATTGACCGTATAGGCCAGAGCGACCTTCTCCGGGTCGCGACTGTTCCAAGCATTTTCCGCCAAGCGCACCTTCCCGGTTGCCGTCTCTTCTGTAAAGGGAGGGATTGGCGCGAGTTGCGTGGACTCGTTTGCGGTATTCATGATTTTGCTGCCGGTTTCGGCTGCCAATTATTTAATTTCAGTCGTTCGGAGCTTCTGCATAAAGGTTGCCGTCAGGCGAATGACTTCGTCCCCCTGTTCATCCAGCGCGAAATGCCCGGCATCGAGAATATGCACCTCGGCTCCCGGCACATCCTTGCGATAGGCTTCTGCACCGGCGACGGTAAACGAGGGATCAAAACGACCCCAAAGGACGAGCATGGGAGGTTGATGGTCGCGAAGCCATTTTTGCCAGGCTGGGTACGACTTCACATTCGTTTGGTAATCATAAAACAACTCCGTTTGAATGTCCGCCTGGCCTGGCTGGTTCAAAAAGTAAAACTCGTCAGTCCAGGTGTCCGGATCGAGACGCTCAAGATGTGGGGAGGTGCCCACATGCCGGTTCCGAGTTGCCGCCAACGAGAGAAATGTTTTTCGGAACTCGGCCTCATGCGACGCACGATCTTTCCAGAACGCGCGCCGTGCGTCCCAGAGCGGAGACAAACCCTCCTCGTGAGAAACCGCATTTTGGATAATGATGGCCTGAACCTTTTCGGGGTGGGCAACTGCCATCCTCATTCCCACCGGGCCGCCGTAGTCGTGCAGGAAAAACGTGTAGTGAGGAAGATTCAACGCCTCAGCAAACTTCTCAGTCACGTGAGCCAGGTTGTCGAACGTGTAACTGAATTCTTTTGGGCTCGGCCAGGAAGAATGTCCGAAGCCCGGAAAGTCAGGTGCAATGAGGTGATATGTGCGGCTTAACGATGATTCCAACATCGGCTGATACATACGGGATGATGTTGGAACGCCGTGAAGCAAAAGCATGACCGGGCCGTTTGCAGGCCCGGCTTCGCGATAAAAGATATTGAGACCTTCCACCTGGACGGTTTTGTAAGCGATGCGTTCCTGACTGATCGCTGGAGTTGTACTCATAAGCAATGCCAAGCAAGCGAGTTGCCAGACCAGTTTCATGATGGAGATTTGTCGAAGTCGTTGACGAGGACGATGCGATAACGGGCTTTGCCCGAGCGAAGCCGCTCAACCGCATCGTTCACTTTCGACATCGGAAAATATTCGACGACGGGCGCGACCGAGTGACGGGCGCTGAACGCAAGCATGTGATCAATGGCTGTTGGGCTCCCTGAAGGCGAGCCGGCCACAGATTTCTCGCCCAAGATTAGACCGAACGCCGGGACTTCGAGCGGTTTGAGGACGGCTCCTACATTGTGGAAGCTGCCTTTAGGCGCGAGTGTTTCGAGAAAAGCACCAATGTCCTGAGGCGCGTTGATGGTGGAAATGATCAGGTCAAGACTTCCGCCGAGTTTTTTTAACGCCCCATCTTTTTTGCTGTTATGCACGTAATGAGCCCCCAGTTGCCGCGCTTCCGTTTCCTTGCTGTCACTGGTGGTGAAGGCATGTACTTCACAGCCCCATTTGTTGGCGAATTGTAGCGCCATGTGTCCCAATCCACCGATGCCAATGATTCCGACACGGGCGGTGGACGGCAGTTCATGAATCAGGAATGGCGAAAAGACTGTGATGCCGCCGCACAGGAGCGGTCCCACTTTTGCCAAATCTAATGCATCGGGCAAAGGGCGAACCCAAGGCCACTGAGCTCGAACACGATCCGCAAAGCCGCCATGCCGCCCAATTATGGTGCCCTGACCTGTAGCGCAAAGGTGTTGCTCGCCGGAAAGACATTCGTGGCATGCGAGACAGCTATGAGAAAACCAGCCGAGTCCGACGCGCTGGCCTATTTTTAGCCCCTTCGCCGCTTCCCCTAGTGCGACAACCGTCCCGGTCACCTCATGTCCGGGCACGAAAGGGTATTTGGACATGCCCCATTCGTTGTCGAGCATTGAAAGATCAGAGTGACAGAGTCCACAGTGAGATACTTTGATTTCGACTTCTTCCGGACCAAGGTGGCCGGGGTCAAAACTGAACGGTTTCAGCGGGCCGTTGGCAGCTGTGGCCGCGTAAGCATTGAATGTTGTCATTATATTTTGTTGGTGTTGAGTTTTGATGTTTAGTGTTGATTAGCGCGAGCCGTTGTGAGGCGGCCCTAGGTAAGGGAATTCGGCTACCAGATCGCTGTGCGGACCTACCCCATCCTCCGTCACTTTCCCATTGGTAAGTGTAGCTAGGAAGGCATCGACGGCATCGTCGGTGAGCGCGCGGCCATTGTGCGGATAGCGCGCCGGACGCGTAGGGTCATAGCGCAGGAGATCCGGCAGCATTGTCGCTGCCACCCCCCTTGCTTGCTCAGGTGTATATCCACCCGTATGCTCCAACGCGTGCGCGAAAACGCCGATGAAACGGGCATCGCCCGCCGGCTCCCCGGCGAGATATGCCTCGTTCTGCTCGCCGGCAAGGAAAGGGGTCTGGGAGACTCGCGCACCGCGATCCGCCTGCATCCAGCTTCCGCCCGCGCCGTCCGCCGGGATTAGTGTGCGAGCCCACAGGCGGACCTCTTTGGACCCCAGGACAGAGTTGGACACTTCCAGCACGATGCTGCAAATATCTTTATCGGCGAAAAAATCCTGACCGGTAAACTGGAAGTTGTTCAAAGCACCCTGTGCGTCGAAAAAGAAGGGATCGCTGCGCCAGCCCGCAAAGAAGCGATAGTCGTCGGCCTGAATTACCTGTGCCACCCGTCCGGTTGAGACTGGCACTCCTTCGCAGATAACCCGGCCGCCCTCAGCCGTCGTAGCGGCGAGCGCGCCTTCCACGCAGCGCAGCGTTGCGGTCTGCGCCCCGCCCTTGGAAGACGCGAAGCGCACCTGGTAGGTGATATTGGCGACGGCATCACCGTCCGTGTCGATCTTGATCTCGTACAGCGCATCAGGCGAGAAAGGTTCGGCGCTAGTAAGTCCTGGCGGGTTCACGCCGAAGGACGGGTGTACGTTCATTATGAGGATCGACTTATTGGGATCTCCCGGCTTGGGGAACGCATACAGATCGGTGAAGTCGAGGCGGGCGTCCCCATGGGGGAACACGAGATTGAGACCGGAATAATGGTGTGACATGGACTAGTCCTCCTCTTTCATCTTTCGTTTGTTGTTCTGGTAATAGCTAATTCACGCTGGCTTGATTTCAAAAATGCAGTCAACTATCACTGGCGCGCCGATAGGCAAACTCTGGACTCCTATGACCGAGCGAGTGTGGCCTGCCTCCGGACCGAAAATTTGAACAAACAGATTTGACGCTCCGTCCGCCACGGGCGGGTGATCAACAAACTGTTCGGTCGTCACGATCAGCACCGTGAGCTTCACGAGTTTTTTAAGCCGTTCCAGGGTGCCGAGATGATGCTTCGCGACCGCCAGGGCGTTGAGCGAGGCGATGCGTGCGGCTTCCTGCCCTTCCTTGACCGAAAGATTGTCGCCGAGCCGCCCTGAAATCGCGAGCTTGTGGTTCACAACCGGTAGCATTCCAGTCAAGAAAAGCAGATTTCCGGTGTCGGAAGATTCAACGTAAGCTCCCAATGGTCTCGGTGGTGCGGGCAGAACGATTCCAAGTTTTTCAAGGCGCGAAGTTAGATCACCCGTGAGAATTTTTTTATCAATTGGCGCTTTCATCTGCTCCTCCGTTAGCTCGAATGTTGTCGTCGTTCCAGTTCATTGTCTGGAGCCTTTGAGCTCTGTGAGTTCAGACTCGGCTCGAAGCCAATGATCGAGATCGCGGCCATGCCCACCGCCGTCGTTGAGCCAAATTGTGTAGGCACGTTTCTCAATTTCAGCACGTAGATCTGGGGATTCTGGGGAGGCGGGGGCGCGATTTGTTTTCTTTCGTGTTTCATTCTGCATTGTTCAGTCCTTTTGTTGGCTTATGTAATCAAGTTAGGCATGACTTAGTCTGGAGCGATCAGGATTTGATGAATGCCAGTAAGTCCTCGTTGACCTGCTCTTTGTGCGTGGCGCACAAGCCGTGTGACGCGCCTTTGTAAATTTTGAGCGTCGCCTTCTTGACCAACTTGGCCGAGAGCAGCGCCGAGTTAGCAATCGGCACAATCTGGTCGTCGTCACCGTGAATGATGAGAGTTGGCACGTCCATTTTCTTGAGGTCTTCCGTAAAATCGGTTTCGGAGAATGCTTTGACACAATCATAAACCCCTTTCAAACTTGCCTGCATTCCCTGACGCCAGAACGAGCCCCGCAAGCCCTGTGAAACGGTGGAACCCGGACGATTGGCGCCAAAGAACGGTGCGCTGACATCCTTGAAGAACTGCGAGCGGTCGGCCTGGATGCCCTTACGGATGCCATCAAACACCTCCATCGGCACACCGCCGAGATTCGCTTTGGTCTTCAACATCAACGGCGGAATCGCGGCGATAAGCACCGCCTTCGCGACACGCTTTGTTCCGTGGCGACCAATGTAGCGGGCTACTTCGCCGCCGCCCATCGAGTGTCCGACAAGAATCGCGTCCTTTAGATCAAGTTGATTGACCAAAGCCGCGAGGTCATCAGCGAATGTATCATATTCGTAGCCGTTCCATGGCTGGCTTGAGCGCCCGTGTCCGCGACGGTCATGGGCGATGCAGCGATAACCTAGTGAAGCCAGAAAAAGCATTTGGTCCTCAAACGCGTCCGCGCTCAAGGGCCACCCATGACTGAAAACCACGGGCTGACCTGTGCCCCAGTCTTTGAAATAAATTTCCGCACCATCTTTAGTTGTGATCTTGTTCATAGATTACTTTCCTTTCTTTCTCCTTTCTTGAGACGCCTAGCGCCCGAGGTGGCCGACGTAGTATCCCAAACGGTTTTCCACATCACCTGGTTTTTGAAATCCCTGCTCCAGCAGTTTCTTGATTCTCGTTTGCGCAACCGGCCGCATGATCGAGGCAAGGCATGCATCCCACTCCGGTGCGATTTCGGAGTCAGGCGGCAAACTGGCCACGTTGACGAAACCCTTGGTCTCACTGAGCGCCCGCTTGTCGAACGAGGCGATGCGGGTCGCGAGGTTCTCGACAAACCCGTCGAGGTCTGAATCGGGCAATGACCGGTTGACGTATCCGTATAGTTCAGCCACATCGCTCGGGATGTCGTCAGCCCCTAGAAGCACTTCCAGCGCGCGTCCGCGTCCCATCAGGCGCGGCAGCCGTGCCATTGGACCACCTCCCGGCACCACACCAGCCCCAACTTCAAAGTGACCCAAAATTGCTTTCTCGCGACTGGCGAAACGCATGTCGCAGGCCAGGGCAAGTTCACTTCCGTTGCCGGTCGCGCGCCCTCGGATGGACGCGATGGACACAACCGGGGCACGGCTCAGGCGCACGAGCAGGTCGTTCAGAGGCCCTAGCCCACTCGGCCCCGGCGGCAGGCTGGTCGTGTCCTCTGGTTTCGCCAGGAAGTCGTAGTGAGTCATAAAAACACCGGCCAGCGCGCTGTCAAAAACGACCACTTTGACGTCCTGGTCCGTTTCCAGCGCGGTGATGATTTCGTTGAGCTGCGGAATAGAGTCGGGGCCAAAGATGTTGAGCGGCGGGTGATTAAACGTGACGCGCCAATACGCGGGAGATATTCGCGTCAGAAGAAACTGTTTGGTCGGAGCGGACGACGCACCGGACGTTTGCTTACCGGACGAAGAATTTGTAGCAGCGGTTTTCCGGTCAAGAAAATCACGCACGGCGGCAATGGTATCGGCAGGTTTTTCATCCATCAGCCAATGCCCCGAATTTGCGATCAAGACTTCGGTCACATTGTCGGCCACGTTGCGCATGATGATGGCCACGTTTTTACCAAACGCTTTTTCGGCGCCAAGCGCGAGCACCGGCATGGTCAGCTTGGTCGTCATGGAAACTTTGTTATCTTCCACATCCTTGGGAATGGAGAGGAACTGGGCAAAGGCGGAATGCATGGCACCCGGCAGCGCATAAAGCGCCGTGTAATGCATTCGGGTGGCTTCGTCTATTTTTGACGGATCACCCGCGAACTCATTCCAAAAACGATCCAGATAAATGCGTTCGCGGCCAGCCACCAAACGTTCAGCATCGGGACCGCCGAAAGAGAAATGCCACAACGCGGGCATGCGCACGATTTCGTCCCAAGGCGGAATGCCCGGCACCGGCGCGTCCATCATCACCAGCCGGTCAGTTTTATCGGAATAACGGGCGGCGTAGGCATAGGCCACCGTTGCACCAATGTCATGGCCAACGACTGCGGCATGATCAATACCGAGTTGAGTAAGAACGGAACGAATATCGGCTGCTTGAGTTTTCTTGTCATAACCATCGGCGGGATGTGAGGAAAGCCCCATGCCACGCAGGTCTGGCACGACCACTCGGTGGTCGCGCGCAAGCTCGGCAGCCATGGGCGCCCACATATCGCCGGTGAATCCAAATCCGTGAATCAGCACGACTGCCGGGCCTTGTCCACCGACCCGGACATGAATTGTCGCGCCATCGGTCTGAATCTCCTCAGTATGGAAGCTGGCCGGAAATATGAATTTGGCACTTGCGTGGGCAGCATCGGGCGTGATGAAGGGTGTGTTGGCAGCCCCGATAATTACGGCGGCTACCTCCTTTGGTTTGGATAACATTGGCACATGGCCGGTGGCGAGAGTCGTCGTTGTTGCGTGGATATGTTCTGCGACTGCCTGCTCATACTCGGGCGCCAGCATCCGGTCGTTGGCTGCGGCAATGAACCACGAATGTTTTGTCGTCCAGGCCGGGTCCGACACCTTCTCGACCAGGCATGCCGAATTCCATGCACCTTGAATTGCATAGACGTTGGCTCTTTCGGCTGGCCGAAGTTCGGGGACGAAGTCCTCGTCGATTCCTTTGCGGGTGAGCAAAAGGAAACCGGAGGCGTCAGGCTTTGCTTCGGCCAGTCCGGGGCCTGGCGCGTAAGGTTTTAAAACATCGCTGGCTGCCTGCCCTTCGTCCGGCACGATCGCCGCGATGTAAACCAGCCCGGCAACCTTGGGGTCGGTTCCAGCTTCACTGATAACCATCCCGGCCCAGGAATGCCCGACAAGAATGACGGGGCCATCCTGTCTGGCAATCGCCCGCCGCGTTGCCTCGACATCATCCGCCAGCGAGGTAAGTGGATTCTGCACTGCCGTCACATGAAGCCCTTTGGCCTCAAGCAAAGGAATGACTTTGGCCCAACTCGATCCGTCTGAAAAAGCCCCATGGACGAGAACGACGTTCTTTACCGGCTGTGAAGGGATCTGTTGAGCAACACTCTGGAAAGCCGAGAAGGCAAGCGCCGCCGCCGTGCATGACAATATGCAACGGGCGAACCAACGAGCCTTGTCTTTTGACTGTATCGTATCGTGTTTCATTCTTGTTTTGCGGCGCTTTTCGTTGTCACCACTTGGCGCCCGCATGGGCTCCACCATCAACGTGGATGTTTTCGCCATTCACCATGTTTGCCGATTGGAGATAAAGCACGGCATCCACCATGTCCGAGATTTCCACCAGTCGCGGAATTGGATGTAGCTTTTTCAGGAATTCGTGGTCATCGTTCGCATGCATCGGAGTATTGACCACGCCGGGCGAGACTGTATTGAATCGAATCCCTTCAGCCACGTATTCCATCGCCAGGGCTCGGCTGAACGCAGGCATTGTGGACTTGGTAAGGACGGGCAGCGAAATCGGCGCGCCTGCCAGCGGCTGATCCGCCAGCGTTGTGGAAATACTCACGACGTGCCCTGACTTCTGCTTG
>Ga0207040_1114_pt1 | contig 24007 bp, 16 predicted proteins | sample Alteio_BWMinCont_72_FD_153279 | JGI IMG/M metagenome (GOLD analysis project Ga0207040, IMG submission 153279) | Enriched cells from forest soil in Barre Woods Harvard Forest LTER site, Petersham, Massachusetts, United States -... | ecosystem: Environmental > Terrestrial > Soil > Temperate forest >... | reverse complement strand
ATGCTTACGGATATTTCATACATGAATATTAAATCACACTTTGTACCCGATCAAAATGGAGTTTACCGGTATCATTATGAAAGGAATGCCTTGGGACAAATGGTAAGCATGACCCAATTCGACGCGCGGAACATGTCCATTGAGGATCTTAATGAAGGTGCTTATGAAACAAAATATACTTATGATAACTGGGGAAGAATTAGCAAGACCTCATTTTGGGTTAACGATTCGGTAAAAATGCGAAATAAGTCCGGCCATTATGCAATTGAAACCCAATATGACGAAAACGGTCTGGCCAAACAAGTTGAATATTTGGATAAGGATGGAAATTCCACAAACGGCTCTGCGGGTTATTCCAAGGAATTAATTTCCTATAATGATCGGGCACTGGTTGAGGAAAGAAGGTATTTTAGAGGCGATAGACCTGCGATGTTGAATAATAGAATCTCTTTCGCGTCGCATTATCATAGTATAAGGTATTCCTATGATTTCAGTAACCGGGTCACGTCAATTGAATATTTTGATGATGCAGGCAAGCCGATAAATGCCGAAATCAGAATTGAAGGCGATACTCCCATTAAGTGCCAACGGGTCGAATATACCTACACCGGAATGCAAATTGCCTCAGAACGGCTTTACGATTCCGGTGAAATAGCTGCTCCGGTTGTTTTGAATTGCGGCAAGAAGAATTGCCTGATGTCAACAGGTACGGGCATTCTGTTAAGAAATATTTTTGTTTTCGTTCGATTGATGCCGAAACGAATTAATTTCCATGGAATCCATCTTGACGATTCGCTTTTTTTTGGAAATCAATTGGCATTCTTAAACAAGGACAGCGTTTTGATTTTCCTGAATAATGATGCCACGGCGCTTTCCGGAGCAGGTTGTGCGCATTTTTATAGAATAGGTCAAATCAATCACTACTATCAATTGGATGGAGAAGCTACGGATTTTTATGCGGCAAACGATTCGATTGCTGCGCGATTAACCTATGAAAAAGGCTATTTGAACGGTCCATGCAGTTATTATTATACAAACGGAAATCTTAAGGAAAAAGGAGTCTACAAAGGAAATGCAAGGGTAGGCATTTGGGATTATTTTTATGAAACCGGTCAAAAAGAAAAAAAAATAACCTTTACCGATAAGGGAAGCTTGTTGATCGAATGCTATTCGGCAAATGGCCAGGTGTTGGCCCAAAATGGCAACGGAAGTTTTGAAGGTACGGTAACCAGGAACAATGGAAATATCCTGGGCCAATATGTGTGGAAGGGCAATATCAAAGATGGCCTTCTGGATGGTGAATGGAATATGTACAAGAATAATGAGGCTGAACCCATCAGAACGGAGAAATTTTCATCTGGCAAATTTTTGCACGGGACTGCGATGACAACACTCGGGAAAACAAGGTACAATCATCTGTATTTTAGTAACTATGAAAGCATACATCCGGGTGAAACTGTGGACCATTACGGACAGGATAATTGGTGCGGCTTTGTTTTAAATACAATCGGTACCAAAATAATTCCCAATCAATCGACGACTGAGATTCTGAGTAAAGATTTCTTTAATGAGCTCAATGAAGGAATGAAGAATATCTTGAAATCAAATAAATATAGGGAATATGCTGGCTGGGTTTTTTTGGATTTGAAGTATGACGAAAGCGGTCAAATTAATAAGAAGTACGTCCGATTGTTTCAGGAGAACGAAGCGTTTAAATCTGACATTTTGAACATGTTAGACGATTTGAAATATCAGGCCCTTTTGATTGTCAACAATAAACGATATCCCTATGAAAAATTTTATGTTGTTTTGGTTGAATCGAATGAGGTGGTAATTCCGGAAGAATTGATTAAGAATACCAAACAAAATGCAAATCGCACGACGATTTCGGCCGATTAAGCTGATTTCATACATTCACCCATGATCAGAGTCATCTCTATTCTTTTGTTTTTTGCCGGCTGCATTACCGGTTCCTTCGCCCAACCGGCGGTGCATCCGGTGCCGCGCTCCCATCCCGATTCCATCGCACCGGTGGGGATTATCAAAGGATTATCCGATTCCGCGTTGCTCGAGACCGTTCAACGCCAAACCTTTCGTTATTTCTGGCAAGATGCGCATCCCGTCAGCGGCCTTGCTTTGGAAAGAAGCAATTCTGTATTAGCCGAATATTATTGGGATTATATCAATGAAGCCGGGGGTCAACCGAATTTCAGCACGACCCTATTTGGACCGGATGCTTGCGCCATCGGCGGAACCGGCTTTGGCGTCCTAAGCACCATTGTGGCCGTTTCCAGGGGATGGATCGGGAGGGATACCGCGGTAGGAAGATTGATTCGGATCGTCAATTTTTTAATGAATGCCGATTGTTACCACGGGATATATCCTCATTTCATGAACGGCAGAACAGGCAAAACGATTCGCTTCGACCGACTGGATGATGCGGCGGACCTGGTCGAGACCTCTTACCTGCTCATGGGTCTATTGTGTGCCAGGGAATACTTTAATCTGGAAACACCTAAGGAGAAATTCCTGCGCAGCCGGATCAACAGCATGTGGAAAGTCGCCAATTGGGCCTGGCATACCAATGGGCAAAATCGCTTGTTCTGGCACTGGAGCCCCAACAACGGATTTGATATGAACTTTCCGATTGCCGGGTGGAACGAGTGTTTGATCGCCTATATTATGGCGGCATCTTCGCCCAACCATCCGATCTCCAAAGCAGTCTATGACGGAGGCTGGGTTGGCAGTGGAGGGTTTAAGAACGGGAATGAATATTATGGGTACTTATTGCCCCTCGGAAACTATGGAAAGGATAAGGGCGGTCCTTTGTTTTTTGAACAATATACCTTTCAGGGAATTGATCCGAATGGGCTGAGGGATTCCCTGGGCATTGATTATTTTCTGCAGGGCAAAAATCATACCCTGATCAACCGGGCCTATTGCATAGAGAACCCCAAAAAATACAAAGGTTACAGTTCCGAATGCTGGGGCTTAACGGCCGGAGATAGCTACAAGGGGTATGTTGCCCATAGTCCTGAAAATGACTTTGGTGTCATTCAACCTACCGCGGCCATTTCATCGATGCCCTATACGCCCAAAGAAAGCATGGAAGCTTTGCGCTATTTCTACTACAAACTGGGCGATAAACTATGGAGCAAGTTCGGTTTTATAGATGGATTCAGTTTACAGCACAATTGGTATGCAAAATCCGATCTGGCGATAGATGAGGGTCCGATCATCACCATGATCGAGAACTACCGAACCGGTTTGTTATGGAAATTATTCATGAATATCCCGGATATACAACATGGTTTAAAGAAGTTGGGATTCAATAGCCCGTGGATCAAGCAATGAGCCGTTATCATAGGGAAATATTTGAGTTAGCCAGTTCCCCATTCTTACCCGCGGAGAGAGTCCGTCAGACAGAAGCATTCCTGGTCCCACGCAGCCTTCCCGCAGGCCCCGGGAGTCCCTTTTCTTGGTAATAATCCTCTAATGGGTTGACTTCTTGGGAATTGTGGAGTAATTTTACTGTCTTGTGCGCTTCCCATACATTTCATTAATCGTCTCATCCGGCAGCCTTTCAAATCGTCTCTGTCGAGCCCTGATTTTATTCTCCTTCCTCATTTTGAATGTTAGAGGCGCCTATTCCCAGAATTACGTATTCGCACAGCTCAGTGGAACTCCGATGAACACGAACGGGTGGAACCTGCAGGGCGATGCCCGGGTAACGAATGTGCTCGGCACCGCGGACTCGGAATTATTGATTTGCCCCAATGTTTTGATGTCCAGCGGCGCCGTATTTTACAACCAGCCGATCAATCTTTCTTTGTGCGATAAATGGATTGCTGAATTTGATTTCCGCATGTTCGATGGAAATGGCGCGGACGGGATTGCTTTTTGCTTCCTGGATGTGCCGCCCGTGGGTTTTGTCAACGGGGGAGGATTGGGGATTCCCGCAGCAGCCAATGGATTGAAAGTTTGTTTCGATACCTGGAACAACTGCATTCCCTTCGATACCTCCACGGTCCACCAGGACATGCCGAAGATCGAAATCCGGTGGGGGATTGGATATGATGATAATTCCAATCCGAATAACCCCATCAATGGAGAATGTCTCAGTGAACCCACCCGGGACAATTCCGACGGGAAGATTTCCTTTATACGTTCCTCCAACTACAATCACGCGAAGATCACGTATGACAGCGGCAATATTCAGGTCTATGTCAATGATACACTATATCTGACGGGGTTTCGCCAATTCAATTTTACCGGCTATCTGGGATTTACAGCCAGCACCGGCGGCTACCGGGACAATCATTCCATCAAGAATGTAACGATATACACGCAGATGCCGCCTTCCTTTGCCGGAAATAGCCTGAGCTTTTGTCCCTACGATACGGTTCAGTTGGGGGGACCTTCCAACCCCCAATACGCCTACTCCTGGTATCCGTCCGCCGGACTGAGTGACAGTACGGTCTCGGCTCCGTTTTTGCACATCTCCAACGACTCGGCCGATTCGCAAACGCATATGTATTATGTCAGAACCTCCTACAGCAGTCGGGTAGGTTGCTCTTCTGTGGATAGTGTAATCGTAAATCTTTATCCCAACCCGAAATTGCGGTTTCTTACCCCCGGCATTTGCCTAACTGATGCCGTAGCTCAGTTTCAGGACAGCAGCTATACGAAGGACATTTCCACGCTGCCCTTTACTTATTGGTGGAATTTTGGTGATCCAAACGCGCAGCCCGGCAATCCGGATAATTCCTCGGCTCAAAATCCCGCACACCATTACAGCGCCGCCAGCAATTACCAGGTTAGCTTGACTGTTACCAACAGCGAGGGCTGTGCAGACAGCCTTTCCGAAAAATTCACCGTGAATGGTGCATTCCCTCGCGCGGATTTCAGCATTGACCATCCATCGAGTCTATGTAGCAACCAGCCCGTGCAGATCTCCAATTTGAGTACGGTAGATTTTGGCTCGATTATCCGGGTGCAGATATTTTGGGGGGATACCACCGGGGTCTCCTACACGGACAGCTTGCCATATCCGGGTAAAAAGTATACACACAATTATCCCAACCCCATTTCCGCCGGCGCTTCTACATACAACTTGCAGATGATTGCTGCTTCCGGCATCACTTGTGGCAATGAAATGGACCAGGCCATCAGCGTTCAACCTGCACCGCATGTGCATTTTGCGGCCATCCCCACCATCTGCCTGGACGCGCCGCCACTAACCGTTGCCGAAGCCTCGGAACTCACCGGGATGTCCGGATCCTTCTCGTTCTCTGGCCGAGGAATTTCCCCCGCAGGTCTCTTGAATCCGCAAGCCGCCGGCGCTGGAACGGATACCCTGCTCTATTCGTTTATGAGTTCCGACGGATGCAAGGATTCTGCTTTTCAAACGGTTTGGATTCAGTCATTGCCCAGCGTGAGCGCGGGGAACGATACATTGGTGGTCATAGGTCAGCCACTGCAATTGCACGCCAGCTCCTCGGATCCCTCCGGGGATAGCTTTTCCTGGACCCCCATATCTGGCTTAAATGACCCAGGCATTCAAAATCCGGTGGCCAATTTAATCGCAGGAACAGATACTATACGGTACTTGGTGCAAGCAACGGATTCGGCGGGCTGCACGGGTCAGGCATCCATACTAGTAGAGGTCTTCAAAACCCAGCCGGATATTTTTGTGCCAAATGCATTCACTCCGGGCAAAGGAATTAACAATCTTTTCCGGCCAATCCCCGTAGGCATTTCTTCTCTGCAATATTTTCGAATATACAATCGCTGGGGACAACTCGTATTCGGTACATCCCGCATGGGGGATGGCTGGGACGGCAACCTAGAAGGCAACCCGCAGGGTACCGGGAGTTATGTGTGGACCGTCCAGGGCACCACTTACACGGGGAAAGTAATTGCCAGGAAAGGAACAATGACCCTGATCCGGTAAATGGTTTCAAGCGAAAACCAGTCAGGTCCGGCAAGTACCTGGCATTTTCTAAACGGTCCAATCGCTCCGAAGATATATCCCGCGATATAGCCCCTTACCGGCAGCGTAGGGGATGGATTCCCTGGAAATGCTCCAAAAAAATCACACTTGAATCCTTCAAGAAGAACAATACTTACTTAACCTTCTATTTCGCTGCTGTTATCTCTAGCAATTCTTTGTCGGGGTTATTTTTCAACTTGCAAGTATTGTCCAGTATCATCACAGCGCCATTTTGAGCCGAATATTTTGGCCATTCGGGCAATTGCTTGGTTCCTGGATTGCCGGTTTTGGCAAAGTTGATCCACGCACCGCTGATTTTGTCCGCCAGCGCACGGGCATCTTTTCCCCCGCCGGTCATTTCTTCGCAGCGGTCGATATTGTTGAACACAAAAGGAAGCTCCATGCAATGCATCGCCTTAAATACGCCGTCCAGCACGGGGGATTGCCAGGTGAACAGGTACATGAATACTGGTGCACCGCCCAGACCGGCCTGATGATCGGCCTGGTTGAGCGCGCCGCGGCGGAAAATCAAATCAATATCAATATAGTCGGATGGCTTGCTGGTTTGAGGATAGGCCTTTTTTACCGCGGCGAGATAAGCTTCCAGCTTGTCTCCATATTTTTTTTGAAGGTTTGTCCTAGCATTGTCCATCGATAGGTCTCTCGAGCCGGGAATGAACGGAGTAAATTCATTTTTTGTCGAGCCAACCAAAAGGGGGATATTTTTCGAGAGATCGTCCGCTGCGGATTCATTCATCTGATAGGGTAAGAAATTCCCGTCGAGGATTGGGCCCCAGTCGAGGCCAAACATAGGGACTGCTTTTCCTTCCGCTTTTAACGCGGCAGACACCTTGGTTATCGCTTTTTTGGCCGCGCCATTCAGACGCTCATAAGGGATCTTTTGCAGCGAATCCACCTGATTTGGTTGGAATTCCAATTCTTCGAGCACAGCAGTTCCGATTCGCTTAGAATATGACTGTTGTGTAAAGCCCGTCAGATAACTTCCACTTTCCACGATGGCTTTTTGGAAAAGCCCTTTTGCTGAAGGCGCGTTCATGAGACAAGTCACTTTACCTCCTCCTCCGGACTGTCCGAAAATGGTTACATTATCGGGGTCGCCGCCAAATTGGGCGATATTCTGCTTTACCCATTGCAAGGCCGCCACAAGGTCTTCTAGGCCCGCGTTGGGGGAAGATTTGTATTTTTCTCCGTATTCAGTTAAATCCAAGAATCCCAGGACATTGAGGCGATGGTTAACGGAAACCAGGACGATGTTACCCTTGCGGCTCAGGTTTTCTCCATCATAAGAAGGCAGCTCGACGGATGATCCGTTGGAAAATCCCCCTCCGTGAAACCAAACCATTACCGGCCTTTTTTGATTATCGTTGATTCCGGGGGTCCATACATTCAGCGACAGGCAATTCTCGTTGGAATATCCCCAGTCGTGGTGAAACGGGAATTCAAATTCGTCGTTCACATTCGTTGTTGGGCTTGTCGGGCATACAGGCCCATAAGAAAGCGAGCTGCGGATTCCTGTCCACGAGCTGGGTTTTTCCGGTGCCATGAACCGTTCGGCTTTGGCATAAGGAATACCCTTGTAGGTATAAATGTCATGGTGTATATACCCTCTTACTTTTCCGCTTTCCGTTCGTACGATCGCACCATCTTTACCGGCTACCAGGGGGTCGTGGTTTTGGGCAATGCCTAGGATTGGACAAATAGACAATGCGACAAGCAAAAAATCAATTCTTTTCATAATTGCGCGAGTTTATTCCAGAAATCGGTTTGAAAAAGTAGGAGGCATTTTTCGATGCAGCAACGAGACACAAAGTAAAATCTTTGCCCAAAAGAAAAAAGTTTTCATGGGTTTATGGAAAGGGGCTCTTCTTTCCAATCTTCGCCGAAGACTTGGCTTAGTATCCACCATCAGATTCGAACGGCATTCCACAGGAACGATCATAGTAGTTTCCTTCGAAGCGCTTTTTTCAGCCAGCTCAAGAGCATACCGGAAAGGAAGATCGTCAGGGTTCCTACGACGACGATCAGGTTACTGTTGATAGTGTGGCGAAGAAAGGGATAGGAAATAGGAACAAAAGCCGACAAACTCATCCAAAAGATAACAAGAATGCCAATGATGGTGGCCAGGATCGCCTCGGGATTCCTAACTCGGCGGCTGACCAGGCTAAGTAAGAAAAGCCCCAGCATGCCGGCGGCGAAAATCCCGGAAAGCTGCCACCAAGTATCCAAAATGCTCTTTACCCCGATCAGCAGGATACCGGTACTTATAGCCAAAATGCCCAATACTCCGGTGGAAAGAATCAATACCCTGAAATCCTGTTTTGGTGTCGAACCTGGATGAATGTACCGTTTATAAATGTCAAAAGTGAAGACAGTGGCGGAAGCATTCATGCCAGAGCTGATCGTGCTCATGGCAGCAGAAAGAAGGGCCGACACAATAAGTCCCAGGATTCCGACGGGCAACGCATTGGCCATGAAATCGGGCAGAGCCTTGTCGCCATAAGCATCCGGCTTTAGGGATGCTGCACCTTGGGACAATTGCATAGCCGATGTGCCGGGACTCGCCTGTTCTGCAGCGGCTCGAAGCTTTATCAGCTGCAGCATTTCGGGATGCCCTTGATACCAGACATACAGCGAAGTACCAATTACAAAAAAAAGTAGGGAGATGGGGATATACAATTTTACGCAGAGCCACATGGAATTTGCCGCTGTTTTCCCCGAATTCGTTGCATGGTATCGCTGCACATAATTTTGATCCATGCCGAAATTGTTCAGGTTAATGAAAATCCCATACAGGAATATTACCCAGAAAGTGGACGCGGTAAAGCCCGGGCGGAAACTCCCCAGACTGAACTTATGATCTGCCTTTCCGACGTCCAGGATATGTGACAATCCTCCCGGCACTTGGCTGACCAGGAAATATGCTATGAGCAAGGCCCCCAGGGTTTTAATAGTCGCCTGCACTACTTCCGTCCAGATAACCGCTTTCATGCCGCCCATCATCGTATATATTATGATAATCGTGCCGACGGAGACCATGATGCCTTCCATGGAATACCCGGTCAGTGCTTGGACGGTCAGCGCAATGCCGAAGAACACCGAACCCATTCTCGCCAGTTGGGAAAGTAAGAAACAAACCACCGCGTAGGTTCTTGCCCAGGGGCCAAAACGATGCTCAAAGTGGGTATAGGCAGAAATCTCCCCGCTTTGCCGATAAAACGGAATAAAGTACCGGGTGGCAACCCAGGCGGAAATTGGCATGGACAGGCTGAAGGCAAAATAGTTCCAATTGGAACCAAAAGCTTTGCCGGGAACTCCCAAAAAGGTGTTGCTACTCAAAAAGGTAGCATAGATCGACAGCCCCAGCGCCCATCCGGGAATTTTTCCGGAGGCTTTGGTGAACTCATCCGTGTTCTTGTTTTTACGGGAAGAATATATTCCCATAAAAACCATGGCCGCCAAATAGATCAGGATGATCGAAATATCAATCCCTGACAGATGCTTCATCATGTGCATGGATGCTTCGCAAAAGATGATGACCGGATTTACCGGACCTGCTCAATTTTCAGGCGTTCGCACCAGCCCGTAAAATCAGTGTACAGGCCATCGAGCCTCTTTTTCTGTTCCGTCGTCAATTCGAATATGTAGGTCCTGCTTACCGGCTCAATCGGTAACCCCCTTTTCTTCAAAAAATATTTTGCGCTGAGCGGATAGGCTTCGTGGATCAGGGGGTCAACGCGGGTGAGTTCAGATTGAAGCCAGTTCACGGTTTCCTGCTTTTCCGGATCGGTTGCATGCCTACACATCCAAACCAGGATTTCCGGGTAGAAATTGCCGGAAATGGTCGACAGGCCACTTGCACCCATTTGAAGGGAATAGGCGGCATTGGGAGTGTGCGCGTCATAAAATTCCAAGGAGGAATTCCTGTTTTCCTTAAGCATGTCCAACTTCGCTTTTACTTTTTCCCGGATAAGGGAAGTATCCTTATGATAAATGAGCCGGCCGGAAGACAGGAGCTTCTTGAACAGCATCGGGGAAATTACCCGCTTATATGGCGCCGGGCATTCGTATAATCCTAAGGAGATGCTCCCGGTGAGGCGCAGGATTTGTTCAAACTGCTGTAGGAATTGTTCTTCGTCTGCCTCCGCACCGGCAATTAAGCCGGTTACCAGGATTACGGCATCGACCCCGGTGGCATGCATTCTCTTTATAAATTCCGCCTTGTCCTCCAATCGATTCCCAAAAGAGCCCGTTGCGACAACCGGCACCGCGCCATCCACTTTTCGGACGATGCGGGTTACCAATTCGATCTTTTCCTCGTCGGTAATGCTGAACATTTCGCTGCTCAGGCAATTGGCGAAAAGACCCTTGACCCCTGCGGCAAGGTAAAATTCAACGAGCGGCGAGAGACCATCCCAATCCAAGGTTATCGTTTGGTCAAAGGGAGTGATCATTACCGGTACAAATTTTTTCCCCTTGGCATTCATTCCCGATGGCTTGATTTGACTCAATAAACATACAGGCAACCATACCCGTTTACTCTGGGTATATTCTACCGGATTTGCACCCTGTACGGTGTAAGCCCGACACCACTATGGGTTATCAATTTAATGATTGAATCACCCAATACTTTTCTGGCTATTCCCAGGCAGCCATTCACGTCTGCATTGAGCATCACTTTGGTACTACTTTGAAATAGACCCCGCTTCACCCGCTTTCCCAGATACAGTTCCTGTTTTCTCATTTCTTCTCCCGCCAGATGATCGGACTTGTTGGTATAGCTTTCTTCCGTAGTTTTTACCTCGATCCCCGCCAATCTGGCCTTGTAGGATATCTTGTCAATCAACCGGGAATGGGGAATGTGCAGGAATTTTTGGTTGACCCGCTTTCCTAAATTGACTTGCTGCTTCCAGCCGTCATTTTTGCCGATGACGATCCTGCCGATATTGTTTTCCAGACAGTAATCGACAATAAACCGGGAGGTTTTATGCATCTTGGCCTCCATCCAGCAGTTCCGATAATGCAACAGGTTTCGGATCCGTTTGGACATGCCTTTGTCTCCAACATAGGATTGAAGAAGAGCCCGGGTCTTATTAAACCACAGGTTAAAGGATTTGACGCTTTTGCCATTGGCAATGAAAGGCTTGCCGACATTGCCCACACAAGTAGCCAAATTGTCAATTCCCAGGTCTATGGAAAGAAACCGGTCCTTACAAAGGCCTAGATCCACTGCATCCTGATCGTAAACGACTTCCACCACAAAGCAAGTAGCCTGGGGAATGACCCGGACCTGCTTAATCTTTTCCGCATGTTCAATGTACGTTTTTAGCGGCTGCAAATCCGGCCGATTTAAAAATATATGCGCCTCAACTAATTGCACAAATCAAAATTACGTGTAAGTGGGTATAGTTACCTTCAAGTATTAAAAATGCCGACCTACTATGTCGGGAAATGGAAGCTGGGCCGACGGGATGATGGGAATTCCTGAAGCAAAACAGAGCATTTGCCGACTACTTCCAAAGCTTGTTGTATGCGAAAAGGTTTTTTTCTGGTCATTGGCTTTTTGATTTCCCCTGTCGACATCCATGCGCAGCCCGAATGGAGTAGGCTGCAACCCGCTTTTCAAACCCTGATATTCCCCCTCCAACCCCAGCACACCCATGCCAGCAGCATCGTCAGTTTACCGAATGGGGACATACTAGCCGCCTGGTACCAGGGAAGCGGGGAACGGGAGGCGAATGATGTCCGGATCATGGGTTCCAGGCTAAAAAAAGGATCGAAGCTTTGGTCTAAGCCTTTCCTGATGGCCGACTCGCCAGACCTGCCAGACTGCAATCCCGTTCTCTTTCTCAATGGGAAAAATAAACTCTTTCTGGTTTGGATTGTCGTGCTGGCGCATCGATGGGAATTTTCCCTACTTCGGATCCGAACTTCCGTCGACTATCTTCTGGGGAATGGCGCGCCTCTTTGGGATTGGCAGGACGAACTGTTCCTCCATCCCGATCAGCGATTTGCCCGAGAGCTGGCATCCAAGTACCGGGGAGAGTTGAAAAAGGGATCCGATTCGATCAGCTTTGCCTCCCGATTTGGGGATTCATTGATTGCGGCCAGCAAAGATTTGTCTAAGACCGGCATCGGCTGGATGACCCGGATCCAACCCTTGCGCCTAAGCAACGGCCGGATCTTGCTGCCCCTGTATTCGGACGGGTTCAGCATGTCTTTGATAGCCATCTCGGATGACGATGGCGGTACCTGGCGGCCCAGCTTGCCCATCGTTGGCAGGGGAAACGTACAGCCTGCCCTCGTGCAAATGAAAAATGGCCACTTGGTGGCGTATATGCGGGATAATGGGGAAGAACCCAACCGGGTGCAAATAAGCGAATCATCGGATAGCGGGTTTAGCTGGACGGCGGCGGGCAAATCGGAAATTCCGAATACGGCCAGTGTTGAGCTGTTGAAACTGCAGGATAGCCGATGGGCATTCGTAGGTGATGATGTGGATGACGGCAGGTATCGCCTGAGCTTATATATTTCCGATGACGAAGGAAAGACCTGGAAAGGGAAATGGGCCTTGGAGCAGGTTCCCAAAGGGAAAGGGAGTTTTTCCTATCCCTGCATCATTCAGACAGCGGACGGGTTCCTGCACATCAGCTACTCGTACTCTTTACCGGGCCAAGGGGAATCCATTAAATACCTCGAAGTGAATCCGAAATCGCTTTGATATCATAAAATTGTTGACCCTTTTCCGAAGGCAAAGGTTCACCGAGCGACAAACGGGGAACGCCGGACTGGCGATTACTCATTCCTCAACGCGTCGATGGGATTGGAAACGGCGGCCCGGTAAGCCCGCCATCCGACGGCAAACCAGGCGACGGCAACAGAACCCAAAACGGCCGTCAGGAACAACAAAATACCCGGTTTGATGTGGAAACTGAATCCTTCCAGCCAGTGTTGCGCAAAATAAAAGGCCAGCGGCGCCGCGATAAGAAAGGCGATGCCGATCAGTATCGTGAATTCTCTGGACAACAGGATCATGATGCGGCTGACAGAAGCTCCGAGGACTTTGCGGATGCCCAGTTCCTTGACCCGCTGCGTAACCAGGAAGGATAAAAGGCCATATAAGCCCAGGCAGGAAATAAATATGGCGATCGCGGCAAACCCCGTGTACACTTTGGATATGCGGCCCTCTTCCTGGTAATAGTCACTGATTTTGTCGTCTAGAAATGTATAGGTATAAACATAATCCGGATACGCGGCGTTCCAGATCTTTTCAATCGAAGCCAAGGTTTGTCTTTCCTTACCCGGGACCATCTTGATTCCGATCATTTGGTAAGCATCTTTCCAGCATCCGATCACGGCCGGTACGATTGGATTTTGCAGCGAATTGGTGTTGAAGTCTTTTACTACGCCTACGACCGGCCCCCGCTTTTGATCCCAAAAATTGATCTCTTTTCCCAGGATATCCTGGGGTTTGGATATTCCCAATTTCCTAACCAGCGTTTCATTGACCACATATTCCTTCAGGGTGCTGAAGCTCAGGCTGTGGATCCCCGGCAATCGGAGCAGGTCCTGGCGAACGGACTCCAACCGGCTAACGCTCGCGCTGTCGTTGGGGATGGGGACATCGACAATGGATTCCTTATCAAACCCTAAAGGCGCCTGACGGAAGAAATTCAGTTGACTCAGCATCACCAGAACGCCAATGATTAATATCTGGGCAATGCAGAATTGCAGGATGACCAGCACCCTCCTCAGGGAAATTCCCTGCAGGCTGCCTCCGGTACCCTTGCTCCGGAAAGCATGGATCGGGCTAAATCCGGATGACCGCAAGGCCGGATAAAACCCCGATAAAGCCGTAACGGATACCGTCAAGATCAATAAGAAGGCCAGCAAACGAGGATCACTCAGATCGAATATTGCGTGGATTTGTAGCAGATTATTCAGGGCAGGCAGGACCAGGCTGGCTAAACCGATGGCAACCAAAACAGCGAAGAAGGTCAGCAAGCCGGTTTCACCCAGGAATTGTACCAGGAGTTGGGATCGCTTACTACCTAACACTTTGCGGATGCCGATTTCCTTGGACCGGTTGACCGCCTGTGCCGTGGCGAGGTTAATGAAATTCACGCAGGCTAAAATGATCAGGAATAGAGCCACCAGGCTAAGTGCGCTAATCAGGGATTTGCTGAAGGTCCGACCGGTGAAGTTGTCAAAGGCAGCGTCGAAATGCATTGCGCTGAGGGGTTGAAGCAAGATTCCGTCGTTGACCCGCCCAGCCGGCTTGTGCTTCTTTACGAATTCGTGCAACCGGTCATTGAATTTGGCCGCACTCATTCCTTCCGGTAGCCGAACGAAGCAATATCCGCGGCCAAAGGTTCCGACCCAATCGGTCAGGTCGGGACCCTTAAGAGATAGGTATGAGACAACGACTCGCAGTGGGAAATCCGAATTGTCCGGGGGGTCCTGGAGTATTCCTGCCACCTGGAAAACCTGGCTGTTGTCGTATTTAATAATCTTGCCCATCGCCAAAGTCCAGTCTCCAAAATATTTCTCAGCCGTTTTCCTGGTCAGCGCCACCTGGTTGGGGGCGCTAAGCACCGTTTTGGGATCCCCGGCCAACCAGGGGAAATGAAAAATGGCAAAGAAGGTGGGTTCCGCGAAATATATGCTCCGTTCTTCTTCAAATTTTTTTTCTGGTTGGACGCCCCAGGCCGGGATGGTGATTTGCGCATCCCTTCCAAAAATGGCCGCTACCCCTTCCAGTTGCGGATAATCGATGCGCAGTCCTTGGGCCACGGGCAGTGGAACGCCTGCGTCCGGGAAACCAGAACCCGGTTTATAAGGAACACTGACGAGCCGGTAGATGCGGTCTTTATGCTGATGAAAATTGTCGAAGCTGAGTTCAAATTGAACGATCAAAAAAATCAGCAGGGCTGAGCCAATCCCGATGGCCAGGCCGGCGATATTAACCAGGGTGTAGCCCCTCTTTCTAGTTAGGTTTCTCCATGCGGTAGTCAGATAATTTCTTAGCATAGGATGGCTGTTTTTTGTCCACCTGCACATTTTGTTTCGGAAATCCCATTGCCTGAATCCATTCGTATGCCAAGATAAATATTATTGATTCACATCATTTTGAATCGGCCGCCCCGGAGGCACTGTTCGATTCCGTTACAACCGATGTGTCAATTTCAAGCCAATCTTTTTTATTCGCGATAAAGGGGAGGAGTCAATCAGGAAGAGGCGATGTAAACGCCCGCGGGCAATTCCGGAGCTAAGGTGGATTTCGACATCCAATAATATCCCCCGGGATGCTTTAGTAGATATTGACCCAAGTGGGGGATCATGCCGGGGGATCTGCCGCAAGCTCCTGACCGGTCAACTAATTATTGCCGGACCAGGAAAGTGGTGGTGGTCGAAGAATTTCCGGCAGAAAAACGGGCATAATAGATCCCCGAAGGCAGGGTATGCTCGAAAGGGAAGGAGAATATGGTTTGAGCAGAAGAAAATAAAGCAACCATTTTTCCCATATTGTCATAAACGCCCACAGAATACGACTCGTCAGCCTTCAGGCTGATCTTTCCATTCAGCGATCTTCCGTTGCAGGGATTGGGATAAATGGATGCGCCAACCGTTGTTTGCTCCGGGCTGCAATTGGCAACTTGAAGGACTTCGGAGTACCAATAGGTGCCATCCAGGTTGGTTTGCTTCAGGCGGAAATAGGAGATCGTGCCTGCAGTTTCCTTTGCCGTGTAGGAATAATTTTGAACCGTCGTAGAATTCCCAGCGCCGGGAATCGTTCCTAAATTAGTCCAGGCTTTGCCATCTTCGCTTTGCTCCACCGTAAAATAGTTGTTGTTGGTTTCCGAAGACGTGCTCCAGTTCAAATCAATATGGTTGTTGTTGCAATTCCCGGTAAAGGAAATGAGATCGACCGGAAGGATGACGCTGCTCGTGGACACGAAGGTGGCCATTTGGGCGACCCAATTGCCACCCGCGCTGGTGAACTGGGTCGCGTAGGATCCTGCTGCAACAACCGATTTGTCTTCAATAATATTTTGATTGGCTGCGGAGCGGGTAGTGAATCCTCCGCCTACGGTGAGTGCGCCGGAAGCACCAATGCTTGCTCCATAAACCAATTCGTTGGTATAGGTCGTGGTCTTGTTTCCGCTACTTACGGCAGCCGCATTGCCGATGGCTACAGCACTTTGATCCAGCGGGTTGATGGTGGCAATCCCGGAATATTCGCTGATATATATTTGAGAAAAACTCGTGGGATTTCCTGAAAGTTTGGCTTTTACGGTTATTGCGCCTGCGCCTCCGGTAATATTATAGGCGTACCATAGTTCCGCACGATAATTCGCCCCGTTCCAGTTGGTGGGGCCGTTGATGCGGGTATAGGTATTGCCTTTGCTATCAGTAAGGGTATTAACGCTGATGGCCTGGTTGTCATAGTCCACGTGGACGATGATCAGGTTTCCGGTAGTGCTGGCAGCAGGAAAGGCCTTGCTGATCATGTTAGCATTGGTGACCTGGAAGAGCGTCGTCGTCTGCACATGGGTCTGACTCATTCCCTGCTCTACAGCTAAGGAAAAAACTAAGGCTATGGGTATGATTCTAAGGGTATACATTTACGGGTGTTTTTAGTCTTTTCATTGATTTGGACAACACTCCTATGATTCAATTTTCGGCCCTGAATCTATTTGACTGGTTATCAAGATTATATTTTGGCATACCTTCCGGAACGATTCCCAGACTGAGCCGGCATTCCCAATTAGGAAATTTCCTAGTAAGTTTCCTTGCTGGCCTAAGTCAAATAGGCTCTGATAGCAATTAATTAAATTATTGATAATCAATAAATTATTTAAAAACCTGCTTTCGGTTATATTTACTAGAATTAAGGGCCAGGAAGGGGAAATCCACGAATTTCAGGCCCGAGGCAGGAAGTGCATAATTTGATAAGCCGCATGTAATTATTTTCAATACTTTCTACGGAAATTTTCCAGCGACTGGACCAGACGATCGACTGAAATCTATTTTCCGTTCCTGGAATAGAGATTTGCTGCAATTGGATTAACCCGCAAAGGCCAAAAATATCCACATGAAGAGGTTGTTCCTTGCCTTTCTTATTGTCCAGCAGAGCTTTTTGCTTGTCGCGCAGCCGATAAAGACTTCGGCGTACAAGGATGCCCTGGCGCTGATCGACCGATGGATGGACGGCGTCCGCGATTTTGACCATTTGCCCGGGATTTCTGTAGCGATCGTCAAAGATCAAAACATCATCTGGAGCAAGGGATATGGCTTTGCTGATGTGGAAAAGAAGGTTCCCATGGAGCCGGAAACGATCTGCAGCATTTGTTCAATTTCCAAATTGTTTACCTCCATCGCCATCCTGCAGTTGGTGGAACAAGGCAAGATCCGGCTGGATGATTCGGTACAAACCCTGCTTCCCACCTTTAACCTGAAGCAGCAATACGCAGAAAGCGGACCCATTACCATCCGGTCCCTCCTGACCCATTCGTCCGGCTTGCCGAGGGAGGCGGATTTTCCTTATTGGAGCGCTCCTGATTTTTCCTTTCCCACACAGAAAGAAATTACGGAAAAGCTGGGGAGCCAGACCACCCTCTATCCGGCTTCCACGTATTTTCAATACAGCAACCTGGGGATGTCCCTTCTCGGTGAGGTTGTGGCCCAGGTTTCCGGAATTCCTTATGAACAGTATGTTGAAGACAATATATTGGGCCCCTTAAAGCTTGCCGACACCCACCCCTATCTGCCAGAGAAATTATGGGGAGGGAAAATGGCCAGCGGATACGGGGGAATTCACCGGGACGGCCATCGCGAGAAAATGCCTTTTTTCCAGGCAAAAGGCATAGCCCCGGCGGCCGGTTATTCCTCCAATGCCGACGACTTGGCAAAATTTGCGAGCTGGCAGTTCCGGTTGCAGGCCCATGGGGTAAAGGAACTATTAAAGGCTTCTACCCTTCACGACATGCAACGGGTGCAATTTCTGGATCCGGATTGGAAGACAGCGTACGGCCTGGGATTTTCTGTGCGGGATTTGAATGGCACGACCTTGGTGGGCCATGGAGGTTCCTGCCCGGGATACCTGACTTCCCTGAGCATGGATCCGAAGGAAAAATTGGCCATCATCCTGATGGTCAATTGCCAGGCGGAAAATATCGAAAAGTACTCCGACGCGATCCTCAAGATCCTGAAAATGGCCACTCAACCCGATGCAAATATTGTCTTTGAAAAACCGGACCTGAGCCCGTATATAGGTAATTACGATTCATACGCCTTTGGTAACGAAATCGTCGCTTTCCAATGGAAAGGGAAATTGGCCTTCGTAAACCTAAGAGCGGAAGACCCGGCGGCGAGTATGTCGGTGTATAAGCATATTTCCGGAGACCGGTTCCGGAGAATTAGAAGAGATGACAGCATGGGAGAAGAAATTACATTTGAACGGGATAAAAGCGGTAAGGTGACCCGCTTATGGCATTTCAGTAATTTCGACAACAAAATATCGGACTGAAAAATCGGTCTGCAGTGTCAGGCAGACTTATTCCAGATGCAATTCGAAATAAACAATAAGGTGATCCGCCTCTGCGCCAAAGGAATGGAAATGGAGGCAACGGGTGCATACGAAGAAGCGAAAATCATGTTCCTGAAGGCTTGGAAAGAGGCCGGCAACGATTTTGAGCGGTTTACTGCGGCTCATTATGTGGCCCGCTATCAGGATTCTGTTGAGGAAAAGCTAAAATGGGATGAAAAGGCCTTGTCTTATGCACTCAAGATTAAGGACAAAGGCGTTGCGATAAACTATCCTTCGCTGTATTTGAGCATCGGCAAGTGCTTCGAGGAATTGCAGGATTTCAGGAAAGCCAATGAAAATTATCGTGTCGCGCTCTCCTATGTGGAAAATCTGCCGAACAACCCGTATGGGACCATGATCGAATCTGGAATCAGAAAAGGGATTGAGCGGGTTTCCGAGAAATTGGCCCAGCGATTATGAATCGGGTGGTTAGGCAATAGCCATTCATGCCGCCCAGCGCTTGAGCAGTGGAGCGATGAGGAGGTTTATCCACCCGGAGAAGGCTGGTCGGATTTGATGAAGGGCAGGTTCCATGACCTGCCGGTACTCAACAGAAACCCGGTAATCCGACCCTTCTTATCGCGAACATATTCAATGGTAAACGGGCCGGTAAACCAGTCTTTGATGTAAGGAATCAGTTTCATGGGATCATTCCGGGGAATCTTCAAGGAAAGGGTGCTGTCTTTAACGGAGATCTCGTATTTCACGTCGAGCTCTTCGCTATAAAAGGTACCGGCGTATGGCGAAAGGTTTGGCCCAGTCAGGTGTACGGGAAAAACCTGTTCAAAGACCCGGTCCGGAGAGTTTCCTGCCATCAATACGAAATGCGAGCGATTCCCGTCCCGGCCAAACAGGTAGCGCACCCCGGAATTGGGGTTAATGAACAGAGAATCATTCATAGGTTTTAGCGCCGCATCATTGCTCGTCAATTGACCGTGCTGCAAAGCGATTTTAACTCTTGCCTTGGATTCGACATGAAAGTATTCGCCGGTCCATTTTTTCGCAGCCAGGGTATCGGCCATCGATGCCGGCTGGGCTTCCGGAGCCCGATGCGCAAGATCCGTCAAGAATAGGTCCGCTACTTTCCGCCCCAGGTCTCCCGGATTGATATTGGCCAGATTGCAAAGTACTATGACCGCCAGGTGCTGATCCGGGAATCGCAGAAACTCCGCGCGGTACCCTGCGTCGGATCCGCCGTGCTCAACCATATTATTGCCCTTATATTGACCCAGCGCCAGGCCGGAAGCATAGTTCTGTTCTTTACCGTTGTTGAAAAGACCCGGTTTCAGCATGGCGTCAATGAAAACGTTTCCGCCGACTTGCTTTGAATAAAAGTTTTCGTCCCATTTGGCTAAATCCGATGCCGTGGTAAAAAGACTCGTGGCGCCATAATTATCAAAAACCGGGATGCTGATTTTCCAACGGCCGCGGTCGTCTCGTTCATATGCCGAAGTCCGGTTCGGAACGACTTCGCTGTGATCGCTATGGAAATGGGTGCTGGTCATGCCCAGGGGCCGGAAAATCGCGGAGTCCGCATAATCCCGAAGGGAAACTCCGGTAACCCGCTTGACAGTAATAGCCAGCAAGGTAAAGCCGGTATTACAATAGAGATAATTTTCCCCTGGAAGGAAATTCAGTCCCTTTTGCCGCTTGACCATGTCCAGGATATCATTTTCCGTAATCAGATCGTCATCTCGCCAACCGGCCAGATCCTGCAAATCCCACTGGTCACGCAGGCCGCTCGTGTGATGCATGAGGTGGTTCAAGGTAATTCGATGACCAAAATCCGGCATTTCAGGAATGTATTTACGGATATCGTCGTCCAGGGAAAGCTTTCCTTCCAGGGCCAATCGCTGAATGGCGGCTGCCGTAAACTGTTTGGAAATGGACGCCACGTGAAAAATGGAAGATGGCGAGATCGCGATCCGGTCCTCCAAATTGGACATGCCATACCCTTTTTGGTATAGGACCCTGCCATCTTTAGCGATGGCCAGTGAACAGCCGGGGCAATTGGTCCGGTCCCATTCGGCAAATAGCTTATCAATCTTCTGGACAGTGGAATCGGGCAATTGTGCGAAGACCGGAGAAAAGGCAAATATCCCGGGAATCAGTACCCGGGCGAAGCAACGCGGCAGGATTCTGATCATGGCTATCCGTTTGCGCATAAAGATAGGCAGGAAACCGGGCCCGTCTTGACCCGCTCCTGCAGTCAGTAAGGTATGCCAGGCGGGCAGAAACAGAATCGGGAAGCTGCAAAAGGAAAGATTTTCGACGGGCGCTGGTTTTTTTTGTCCGGATTCCAAGTGGTTCGTCTGAATGGCGGTCGCTGAAAAGAGAAGCAATGCGCGGCGATGATAGAACAACGTCATTCGATGGAAATTTCCGAACCGCTGGTCAAAGGCAAATCCTTCAGGATCGGTTGGACCATTGACGCCACGATGAAGGCCATGGGCAGGTCCAAACTGGAAGAGGTCTGCGTCTACCAGGTGGAAAACGGGAAGATCGTCATGGAGCAGTTTTTCATTTGAACCTTCACCCGCATTCGAGCTTTACATAATGCGCTCATTCCGTTCTTAGGCTGTTTACCGGATTGGCCAATGCTGCTTTGATCGCCTGAACGCTGATGGTCAGAAAAGCAATCAGGGTGCCGCCAGACCAGCCTGGACAAAGATCCACCAGCTGATCACAACTCTCCGCGTTCCTACTGCAATGGAATCTGGATTAATTAAGCGGATTATGAGTATTGAAGATATTGCAAAGTTGATAGATTAATAATGAACAATAAATTAAAGCGTTGTCTATTTGTATATTCCAATGTTATGATGTTTCACAGCATGTCTTAAAGAAATATTCGACAATATATAGAATGGAATAGCTAACCCAATGCAAGCCGCTGAACCTGCAAAGCAAACGCCTGCATTCGTGCTTTTATAAAATATAACTTGGTTAAGTCCGGCTAAAAGTCCTGCAATGGCAAGACTTACAAATATAGTGGCGACGCCATAGTAGACTAAGTAAAATTGAAAACTTTCACGGGATGGCCTGTAACTATAAAATAATGTCATTAAGTCATCTTCCTTTTTAATAAGGGTATCTCCTAAATAAACTTTCCGTTGCCTATAATTCAATTCTTTATTGATTAAACCATTTCTTAAAGTGTCCTTTTGAGCGTTTGCATTTTGTAGGGAAAAAAGTAAAATGGCCAATAAGCAAAAAAAAACTGCTTTCATTTTTATTTATTTCAGTATTTACGTATTAAAAAGGGAAACTACAAAAGGATATCAAAAATTATGAATGTTATTTTTGAGGCGCATTTTTCAAACTATACCACTACCAAGAAATGAACGATTAGGCAAATTCAGTTACTTGATCTACATTTAGTCAATACCCGCAATTTCCCGCATCAAGCCCGGGTCAGTTACTGCTTATGAAAAGACGAAATTTTGTTGCTCTGGCGGCCTGGAGCGGAGCTTCCCTGATGATTCCCTTTTCCGGTTGCCGCAGCAGGACTACTCCCTACGATAATATCCTGGTTCATCCCGCCCTGCTTTCTCGCCTCTGCGACACGCAGACGATCCGGGAAATTGGCGCCGCATATCGTTCGGAGAGACCCGATGAATCACAGGAAGACAAGCTAAAGGATCTACTGCTCGCCGACAGCAGCGGGAATGCCGGGCTAGGTACGATGGACAGCTTGGGCATGACCCAATTGCTGGAACGAAATGTGCGGCAGGATTTCGCTTCAGGAAAAACCATCCAGATCAAAGGATGGGTGCTGTCTACTACGGAAGCACGCCAGTGCGCGCTCTATTCCTTATCTCACCACTAAACGCATAGCATGCACACGGACGCCCGGCAGCTCCCGGATAAGAGCGTTATCGAAGGAGATATCTGCATAGTCGGCTCCGGCCCCGCGGGCATGAGCATAGCTATGGAATGGAACAATAAGCCCTACAAAGTGATCCTGCTGGAAGGGGGTGGGCTGGAATACGATGACCAGGTTCAGGAATTGTATGCAGGAAAGACGACTGGACAAAAATATTATCCGCTCAAATCCGCGCGGCTCCACTATTTTGGCGGAACCAGCAACCACTGGGCCGGCTTTTGCTCCACGATGGATTCCATTGATTTTGACAAAAGGGATTGGGTTCCCCATAGTGGATGGCCCATCCGGAGGGCCGACCTGGATCCCTTCTATGCCCGTGCGCAGAAAGTGCTCGACCTGGGCCCCTATGAATATGGCGCCCCCTTTTGGCAAAAGCAGGATCCAGCCCTGGAGTCTCTTTTCCCCGATAACTCCATGGTGTGGAATAAGGTCTGGCAATTCAGCCCGCCCACCCGGTTTGCGACGAAGTATGGCCCAGACATTATGAAGTCGAAGAACATCCATCTGTATACCTATGCCAACCTGGTTGACCTGACGGCCACGGAAAATGTTTCCGCAATCACCGAAGCCACTGTCAAAAATCACGCAGGCAAACAACATCGGGTAAGGGCCAAACTTTTCGTGCTGGCCTGCTGCTCGATTCAGAATGCGCGCATTCTGCTCGCGGCCAACAATCAGGCGCCCAAGGGCCTGGGCAATGACCGGGACCTCGTCGGGCGGTACTTCATGGAGCACTTGGAAATCAAGTCCTCCTGGCTCCATCTCCCGAAACGCAATCCCCTAAAACTCTATGCCCTGGACTATGGCAACACCAAGGCGCGCTGCGAATTGGCCATCAGTCCCGAAGCGCAGGAGAAATATCAGATCCTCAACGGTACCTCCTCCCTGGAACCGAGCGAAATGACCACCGGCATGAAGTCGGCCATGGAAACATGGAACAGTGATGACCCGCGCAAGGCAGGGAAGAATTTTCTCGACTCGATCTTTACGGCGGCCCGCAAAGCGCCTCCCGCTTCTGTCGGCAGCAGCGTGTACGAACTTTTTACGCGTATAGAACAGGCGCCCAACGCCGATTCGCGGATCACCCTGGATTCGGAGAAGGATGCCCTGGGGATGCCGCGCGCCCAACTCCATTGGGTGCTGACGCCGCTGGAGAAGAGTAGCCTCCGGAAAATCGGCGAATTGATCGGCCAGCAGGCCGGAGAAGCTTCGGTCGCGCGCGTTCAGCTGATGGACTACCTGCAAGATGAAAAGGACGATTCCTGGCCTTATTTTACGGGTGGTGGATGGCATCATATGGGGACCACCCGCATGAGCGATGATCCTCGCACGGGAGTCGTGGATGCCAATTGCCAGGTCCACGGAATATCGAACTTGCTCGTGGCGGGCTCCAGTTGCTTTGTCACCGCCGGAGCGGCCAACCCCACCCTTACGCTGGTTGCCCTAAGCCTGCGACTTTCCGATCACCTGAAAAAAATGCTGAGGGCGGGATAGGCTGTGGCCTTTGCCGATACGGCCCATT
>Ga0207040_1110_pt1 | contig 24715 bp, 20 predicted proteins | sample Alteio_BWMinCont_72_FD_153279 | JGI IMG/M metagenome (GOLD analysis project Ga0207040, IMG submission 153279) | Enriched cells from forest soil in Barre Woods Harvard Forest LTER site, Petersham, Massachusetts, United States -... | ecosystem: Environmental > Terrestrial > Soil > Temperate forest >... | reverse complement strand
AATTTTCGGGATACGGCGGATCAGTTCTGTCAGTTGACAACAGGTAAACGCTCAGGAGACCCGTATGAGGGTGTTGAAAGCAGCAGGGTCAAGTCCGCGTTCCCTCGCGAAACGCGCGATCAAGAGCGGGCTGATTTGATTCGCACCGTCGAGGTAAAAAACGCGCCCCTGATTAAGCAAGATTCTCGGAAGAAAATAGTGCGAGAGTCGCGGCATTTCGGGACAGCCGTAGAGAATGGTGAATGCCCGGTCGGGCAATATCCACGGAGTCGGGGCGGCGTGTTGCGCCGTGTGCGTTGACGCGATGGGTAAGCTCATGATGACGAACCATTGGCCCTTGGAAGCTGGCGCCATCATAGGTGAACAAAAAGCGAACATCAAAGGCAGGGTGCGAGCGCGGTAGGCCAGTCTCCGATAAGACCCAGTTTCCGGCAACGGGACTTGAACGAAGCGGCCCGGCGGCGGACGCTACGCGTGACGTAGTGGAGCGGTGGTTGCCTGACGGTTGAGTTAAGTTTGGGTCACAAGAGGGTCCCCACATCGACTGCGACCTTTGACATTCTAATTCTGGCCGTTGAGGTGAGGACTCCTGTTCCAAAACATCGCAGCGGTCGCTTGTTTCTGCCTGCAACTCCAGAAGGAGGGCGGGTTCTGTGGTGGCGGCATTCGCATCGCCATCCTGGGGCTGTTGAGTTTTAGGGGGTCGGAACAACAGCCATTGAGGCGACAATTGTGCGGGTGGCGAGTTGCCGTTGGTTTTTCTTCTGAGTTCAGTGTGGAAGGGCGGCGGGGTTCGTCGTCGTCGATCGTCATTCCGGGTTTGGTTTCGGAGGGCCGGAAGACTGCGTGCCCGCGCTCTTAACTATTCTGGCCAGCGCCAGAAGCTTGGAACTGATACGCAGATGAGTCTTTTTCGTCGCTTCCAGGTTGATCTCGAATCGAACCTTATTCTCTTCAACCATGAAGCTGATCATACCCCCGTTCCCAGCAAAGTCCTGGGAGTCCCCCACGGTGAGGGTATCTGAACTTCTCAGGTCGGCCACAATCGACATCGACCGTCCGCCCGAATCGGCGCTGACGAAGACAATGTGGCAGCCTTTCAGGTTCTGTCCTGGCTTGAACTTGAGAAGGGCGACAGGATGGTTCCCGACGGTCCGGCTGCGCAGGACATGCTCCATGTCGTATCCGAACGGGTCTTGTCCCACCAAGCAGATATTCAGGGGCGCTTCAGGGCTGGGGTAAGCCTCGGCGGGCCACTCTACGAACTTGGTGAAGTTATAGAGGAACGCCAGTTTGACAGGGTATTCGGCGCTGTCATCGCTTTGTGCGCGGGCGAAAGCAGGCGTCAGCACGAGCATCAATATTACGTTGGCGCAAACGAAGGCGTACCGCACCGCCATGCCAGGTAGCCTTCGTTGCCCGATCCTGATCACTTGGAGCCCAGAAAATGGCGCGCGGTCGCCATTCAAAAAATCGTGCTTTGCCGATGCTGCACCGGACCGGACCTCGACTGCGTCCGGGACGGGAAACAACTGGCCGTAAAGGAGCTTGACCGACATCAACTTAACCACCGACATGTGAACCAATTCTGGTTACTCATTCCTCCGCCGGTTCCAGTCGTTAGACCTAGAAATGGTATGTGAACTTGAGTCTAAAGTTTCTTCCATCCTGAAGGATGGTGTCCTGCGCATTTCCCACGCTCGCTGGATCTCCGTATGTTTGGTTGAAAGCGTTGTAGAGGCTGGCTGAAATCTCCCAGCTTTTGAGAGCGTTTTTACTGAATAACGTAAAATCGGGCACCACGTAAGCTCCGGCGTAGTTGCCCGCCAGCGTTCTTCTTCGGCTGACGTAATCAAGGGCCGCGCCCGCGAAGAGTTTTCGCTTGAACAACGGCACGCTCAAATTGAACTGGCCCACCTGGTGCGGCGAGTTGGTCACCGGACCACCGCCTCCCTCATTCTCCATGTTCTGAAGACTTAGGCTGCCGCCGACTTCCAAACCGGAAGACGATCGCCTTTTCAACGACATTTCGACGCCGTGCATGTCAAATTTCTGGTTGTTTTCAAACACGAGCGCCCCTGTAACGGGGTCGGTCTGCTGGCTGATTAATCCTCGGACCGGATAGAAGTAGCCGGAAACTGCAAGTTGGAAATGACTGCCGATGTATTGTTCCACAACCAGTTCGGTGGTCTTGACGGTTTCGGGCTTGAGGTGTGTGTTCGCCTCCAGGCCGAGCGCCGAGTAATACAGCTCGTAGGCGTTCGGAGCCCGAAACGATTGGCCGTAGAGTAACTTGATCGTGGTCTTCTCCAGTGGGCTGTAAATCAAGGCACCGCGCGGGTTGGTGGTGCCGCCGAACGTGGAGTACTCGTCGTAACGCAGGCCAAGGTCGAGAACCAGGTTGCTGCGCAGGCGGATCTCGTCCTGCACGTAGATACCCCAAAGGGTGGAGGTTCTGTGGTCATTCATATACTGCTGGAAAGGCTGAACATCGTAGTTACTCTGATCCTGCTGGAAGTTGTCGCGGAAATCTGAGCCGAGGACGAGGGTTTGATTCTCGAAGAGCTTCTTCGAGAGGGCGAATTCCGCCCCCCACGACTGCCCGTTAGCGATGTCCCGGTTCAAAACCCGCGCCGGTCCACCGGACTGTGAGTAGTCCACGGGGTAGACCCCGTTGTAGTAGACGTCGTCATATGAAAGGCGACCCAAATAACCCCAGTCGCTTCCGAAACGGTGGTCGTACTTCAGATCGAGGTAGCCCCGCGCATTGACGGTGCGCTCCGCCGGGTCGTTGAAGATGGTGCCGAAAGAGGCTGTGGGGACATTCTTTGCCCGCGACCCGTACACTCCTTCCAGGGTAAAGTCACGGTACGAGAGCTTCGAAAACACCTGATGGAATTGATCGCCGTCCCGGTTTTCCGCAATGCCGTGGTTAGTGCTTGCGGTGTCGAATTCCTTGAAATAGAGGCGGTCCTGGCCATGGCTGTCGTAATAGGTACCAGAGAGAAGCATCGCTAGGCCATTTTCAAATTGATGGCCGTAGGTGACGCGCGGGGTGTAGGTGCCGTAACTGGCGACAGCTCCGGAAGCGGTCACGCCCTTCGCGTCGCGAACCCGCTTGGTTACGATGTTGATGACCCCCAGGAAGGCGCTGGCCACGTAAAGCGAAGAATTAGGGCCCCGAATCACTTCCACCCGGTCGATCAGATCGATGTCAATTGGAAAGTCCGTCCCGATCGCGGCCTCGTCATACACGTTGTCGTTGACGCGGTGGCCATCCACCAGCAACAAGAGTCGGCTGTTGTAGTCGCCTGGACGGCTGAAACCACGAACCCCAACGTAGCTATAGTTGCGGTCGTTACTCACGTAGAAGCCCGGCACGTACCGTAGCACGTCGGCCAGCGTTCGATAACCGTATCTCTCGATGTCATCGGCAGTAATGATCGTGACGGAGGCAGGGGCTTCGGTGACTTTCTGTTTGTACCCTGACGCACCATAGACCGCGTCAACCTCGACCTTCATAAGGTCCTGGATACTCAAGTCCAATAGGTTTGCGGGAGCCTGGCTGTCTTGCGCCAGCAAGCGTCCGGCGGCACCGACCACCAGTAAGAGGATCAAAGACGTGACACCCAGCACGAGGGAACGATAGAGCCGTCGCGCCCTCTTACGGTTGGCTGGTTTCTGGGTATCAGACGCCATGATTCTGGTAGTGGACTCCTTCAAGGGCTGTGCACACACACAGCAATGTCAAAGAGACTGGACTTCATGGCCCTGCTTTTTCGTTCTTTCTGACCCAGGCCAACAAAGTGGCTGGTAATACAGGGGTCCCGTCGGCGTCTGAAGATAAGCCAACGCCAGCCGGTGCTTTGCAGGGCGGATCAATCCTCAATCGGTCCGAAAAGAGCCTGACATTAGCGGTGACCGTTCCCAAGAACCGGTCGAACTACGCAGACTGTGCGGTGAGAGACTGCACGTCGGAGAGACTCTACCTTTATACTCCCGAATGCCGGTGCCTAGCAGCAATTCATTAGGTGCGTTGTCGAATCAGTGACGATCTATCGAAAGAACCTGGCAGTTGGATTCCTAAAAACGCTTAGCGGGAACCCCGTCTTGGAGGGGAGAATGCAGGTATCCATTTTCGGCTCTGAGCAGGAATTCGTAGAGACGCAATAAAAGAGTGGGTTTCGGTCGGAGGGTAGTTCGGCTAGACTCGCGGAACGCGCGACAACGAATTCACGAAAATCCTGGGATGGCTGGGCTACCGAGTCTTTCGGCACGAAATCGATGAAACTGCCAAGACGCTGCGTTTGTGGGTACGGCGCAAGCGAGGAAACCGCAAGCTGATCTGTTCGGGGTGCGGAAGAAAGTATACGGACGCGCATGATCGCAACGAACGGGAAGTGCGCGACCTGCCGTGGGACGAATATCGCACGACAGTAGTGATTGAAGTGTACCGGGTGTGCTGTCCCGAGTGTGGGGTAAAGGTCGAGAAGGTACCGCAACTGCCGAGTAAAGCGCCGTTTAGTAAGCGTTTCGAAGAAGCGGTGGGAATGGCGTGTGAAAGCGCATCGGTTCGCCAGGTGGCCCGGCAGTTCCGACTGGCCGCCAGCACGGTGCGAGCGATCGACCTGCGGTACCTGCAGCGGTGGAGTGCAGCACGCCGCAAAGATCGGTTAGTAGAAATGGGTGTGGATGAGATTTACTTCGGCAAGCAGATGAAGTTCATCACCGTGGTCAGTACCTTGGATACCGACGAACCCTTGTGGTTTGGACAGGACCGCAAACAGGAAACACTCGATGAGTTTTTCCGGACGCAACTGACGGAAAGTCAGCGGAAGCGCATCGAAGCGGCTTGCGTGGATATGTGGCAGCCGTTTACCAACAGCATCGAACGATGGGCTGGGAATTGCCGGATCGTGTATGACAAGTTCCACGTTCTGCAACACGCCAATCAGGCCATCGATGAAGTGCGCCGAGCGGAGTTCTTCCGCAAAGGCGGGCGCATGCGCGGCGTCGTGAAGGGTAAACGCTGGCTGCTGTTGACGCGCTGGATGAATCTGGACAGCCAAAAACGCCAGCAGCTAAACGATCTGTTCGCCCTCAATCGGCGGGTGATGAAAGCCTACCTTTTGAAGGAAAGCTTGGAACGGTTATGGACCTACCGCTATGAAGGAGCCATGCTACGTTATCTACTAAGTGGGATCGATCAACTGCGCTGGCAACGGTTAAAACCCTTTCAAAAACTCGCTTACATGTTGCTGGATCACCTGGACGGTATCCTCAACTACTGCCGCACCAAAGTACCTTTTGAAGTGGTGGAAGCCATCAACGGAAACATCAAAACCCTGCTTAGAAGGGGCCGCGGTTACAAGAATCTCGGTTATCTTGTTGCTCAAGGCCCAACGTATGGCGGTCACCAAGACCGAATTTATCGTTCTTCAGAGAGCGGCCTAAAATGCGGGTCTCTACGAATTCTGGTGCAGAGCCTTAATAATTGATTGGAGAGGACAAGTTGTTGGATGGCAAGGAGTAGCGAACATGAATTCGATTCGAGCTTCGAAAGCGTCGGCCTCACGCAGAGAAAGCCCCTGCCCGCGCAGAATCTTGCCGAAGGCCTGGGATATGGCGGCGATTATTTCCTCCGCTTTCTCGTCGGGAGCTAACGGTTTCTCCACTACTTTTTCTCGTACACGGGAATATTCAGGTCAATATCCCACGTGAATGTCTGGTCCGGAATCTTCAAGGATTTCATACCACAGACATAGAGTCCCTTACTCTTAAGTCTCAGGTTCTTGCCGTCAAACCGATAGTCCTGCAAAAAGCTTTTAACGTCTTTCTCGAAAGGTGCAATCGTGCATCCGCGACCGGGGACGGCCATATCGGCCTGCCAGACTTTGTAGTCTTTGTCGATGGACAGCTGAATGATCGCGTTTGACACGTTGTAGGAATTATCGTGCTTGTCCGCCAATTTCTCCCATTTTTTATCCATGGAATTCACGTCGCCTCTCGCGATGCCCGCCATATCCCCAGCGGCAGGCGGAAAAGAATAAAAATGAATCCGGACCCATGAATATCCCGGCGCACCGAGGCGCGGTTCGATTGTGGCAATGACGCTCGATAGGGATAAATGGCTATCATCAACAGCAAATTGTGCGCTCGTGGCGAAAGAGTCTGGCGTTAACGGCGGCGAATTGGCAAAGACGAGCGCCGTGGCAAAGAGAAGAATGAAAACTCCGACGGCAATCCTTTGAATCATAGAGCCAGAGTAGCTCAAAAAAGGCTCCGCGAAATTCTTCGTTTAGTTCCGGGTCCTCAAAGGTGCAATGAACAACCGTGCGTGCGATGGGAGGCAGGTCATGATTGATTTTCGGGCAAGGAAAGATGGCATACTGAACCCAATCCGAGAGGTGAGGTATGGCCGTCGATGTCGTTACGAGGATCGTCATTGATGGCCCTCAGGAATTCGTAGCGAAGTTCGCCAGCGATCCGTCGAATGCTCCTCGTTGGTACGTCAATATCAAGTCGGTTGAGTGGAAGACTCCACCCCCTCTAGGAGTTGGTTCGCAGGTTGCATTTGTCGCGCATTTTTTGGGTCGCCGAATGGCCTACACATATAGGGTCACCGAGTTCGTGCCATCTCAAAGGATGGTTATGGCAACCGCTGAAGGTCCGTTTCCTATGGAGACTTCGTACACGTGGGAATCAATAGGCGATGAACGAACTGAGATGACCCTCAGAAATCGGGGGAACCCTTCTGGCTTTTCGAGGATTCTTTCACCGATGATGGTGCCCGCAATGCGAAGAGCAAACCGCAAAGACCTGGCTCACCTCAAATTGCTGATGGAACAAAGCGACTGATCACGTGGCAGCCGAGCGAATCATTTCCCGTACCGCTCTCCGTACCGTTGAAACTTCGTCTTAGACGTATTTAGCCCCGTTTTCGTGCCCTTCGAGACCGTGTAAGTTATTGTACGCATTGGTTCGTTTCGACACGGTAGAGGTCTGCGGTTCGAGTCCGCACGGGCCTACCGTCTTATTCCTGTCATTTCGACGGGCTTAGCGGTGTGCCGTGACCGGCGTTGCGAAATTTCCGTATCGTTCTCCGTACCGCTTGAAACTGCCGAAATACGGGTAGTCCGCCACTCGGAATCCAACAGAAACTTCACCTGTTATTCTTCACCCGTAATTTGAGCGATCTGCGCTCGGCTGCTTGTGATCGCAAGCGCGACGACGGGAACGGCCCTCATCACCTTAGCGATGCTTTCGTAGTCCGCCTTGTCGATCGCGAACACGCCGCGACGGAAGACCACGCTCCAATTCCGTCTCCCTCGCGTGAACGACAGAAACGGCAAAAGCGGCTTAATTGGTGCATCAAACGAGGTGTAGAACCTCACCGCCTGACGGAAAGGCACAAAGCCCCCGCCCATATCGAATGGTTCAGGTTCACCTTCAGCGATCTCACCAATCGCTGTGAATGCTTGCACGGGCTCGCCGTCCCGCATGCGTTCGCGAGGAGAGTAGTAGATGATCCGGTCTCCGGCGCTGAGGCGCCGAAGCGGTGAGGCTTTGCCATGACACAGTTGGCAGAATCCACCAGCCACGGCCTGTCGCACGTGGTCGCGGCTGGCGACGCCGATCCAATAACTCGTCATGATCGCTCCTTCGCTTGGTCGCTATAGCGCAATTCGTAGATTACGGGGTCAACGGATGTGGCTATTTCAGTCGCCTCCTGAATGTGAACGCGCGCCTGCGGATCCTGCAACATCGTCTCGAAATCGATTCGGCTACGCCATTGCACGTAATTGACCACGCGCGTGCCATCTGTACTCACATGCAGATTGGCGGATACGAAACCCGGCCTGAAGCGCATCGTCTCTTCGGTTGCGCGCTCCAAGAGCGCGAGCAAGTGGTCGGCGCGCTCTGGCGCGACGCGAAAAGTATTGATCAGAACCGCGTACCCATCTTTTGGATCAAGCGTTGCCATAGTCGGCTCTCCTTTGGTATAGTAGCAGTGCCCTGATATTATTATAAGGACCCTGATATGTCAACGGTGGGCATGCCTGATCCCATGGCGAGGCGAGTCGGCTATTGCATCAAGCGGGCTCAATCCGCTTTGCGCACTCGTCTAGATGAAGTTCTGCGGCCGTTGGGCCTCACAGCGCCACAGTATGCGGTGCTTGCCGCTATCGAGCTTGAGCCGGGCATCTCGAATGCGGCATTGGCGCGCGCCGCCTTCGTCACGCCACAGACGATGCAGGCGATCGTTGCCAATCTCGAACGAGCCCGCCTCCTCGTACGGGAGGCGGATCCCATGCATGGTCGCGTACTCAAGGGTGAGCTCACTGCGAATGGTCGAAAGAGGCTAACGAAGGCGCACATTCTAACCGCCGAGGTAGAGAGCGCGATGCTCGGGCCGCTCTCTAGCGGCGATGCGGGAAAAATGGCTGCATGGTTGAGGCAGTGCGCTGACAATCTGCAAACTCAGCGAGCCATCGCGAAAAAACCAACCCGAAAAGCTGGTTGAACAGGTCGAATCAGATGTGATTCCTTGTCTGGCCGCACAACGAAGGGTTTGTCGGCGCCAGCGACCCTACGCGTGTCGAGAGAGAAAGCTAGTGCTAATTTTGGTGGGTACTGAGGTTTTGCAACCCAGCAGCCGGACTCCGCTGCTTGTGACTGTTCTTCGTATGAATTGCTAGCGACTCGCTGCCGTCAGTAAGACTGGCCGAGGTGCATCCTGGAGGAGTTCAAACTTTTTGGGTGAACACCAAGCAGTAGTGAGGCGCGAAACGTCACTCTTTATCTCTGGCTTTTCTCGCAAGTGTTTCAGCGTCTCCCAAAAATTTTCCCGGCGATTTCGTTGCGCTCTAAGATTGAATCACGTCCGGTTTGTTCCAAGCTGACTCTGATATTTCAGGCTACCAATCCGTTATATCAGGAGTAAACTCCTGACGAAACAGCTTCAAGCGGCCCCTTTGCAATTTCTCTTAGAACTCCTTTTTCAACAAGGAGGGGAACCCCATGCTCTCCCCCGGAAATGCGCTCTTCGCAATCGCACTTAGCGTTTCGCTAACATCAACAGTACTCGGTCAGGCAGTCCCCACAGCTTCGGCGAATGACAACCGCTCTTCAGCCGGGTTAATTCGCAATGGCGTATTGAACCTTCAACTTGAGATTCGCCCGGCTCTCTGGTATCCCGAAGAAGATGGCAAAGCGCATTTGATCGTTAGTGCATTCGCCGAGGAAGGGCATATACCCCAGATTCCTGGTCCCATGATTCGTGTCCCGGAAGGCACGGAAATCGCCGCCAGCGTCCGGAACCTGCTGGATCATACGATTTACATTCACGGGCTGAGCCCGCGGACCGAGACAAACGAGGCATCGCAATCCGAGAATGGCGCGACGCCTACCAATGATGCTACGGATGCGCTTGAAATCGCTGCCGGCGCGGTCTGCCAAGTCCGCTTTAAATCCCGCCCGCCCGGCAGCTACTACTACTGGGCTTCCAACGACCGCCAACCGCTGGGAATGCGCACTGGGGCCGACTCCATGCTTTCCGGCGCGCTTATTGTGGATGCCCGTGGCACTCGCCCAGACGATCAGGTATTTGTCGTCAGCACCTGGCTGCCCGCCGGCAGCTCGCCTTTCAGCACCCTAGCCACCATCAACGGCAAATCATGGCCATACACCGAGCACTTCGACTTGCGTGCAGGCGATCCAGTGCACTGGCGATGGATCAACACTAGCGATTCGGACCATGCCATGCACATGCACGGTTTTTATTTTCAGGTGAACGGAACCGGCGATCAAAACCACTTCACCACTTACCAACCTTCTGCACGGCCGATGGTCGTGACGCAAGAAATGCCCCTCGGTGGGACGTTTGATATGACCTGGGTTCCAGAGCGTCCCGGCCATTGGATCATTCATTGCCACATGAGCATGCACATGATGATGCCGGAAACGCTTCCTGGCTATCCGGTCTCGTCCGCCTACGCTCCCGAGAACGCTGGTATGGCCGGACTCGTCGTCGGCGTCAATGTTTTGCCAGCGGCTAAGACTGCGTCAGCGCCTAAAGTCGCGGCCAATCTCCCAGTTCACAAGTTTCGCTTGCTGGTCCGCGAGCGGCCTGCCACCACCCAGACCTTCGCCGGATACAGCTATGATCTAACCAAGTCCGGTCGCGAAACACCCGTCAACGAGTTGCCCCCTGTCGGCAATCCATTGGTATTGACGCGCGGCGAGCCGGCGGAGATTGAAATCGTCAACCAGCTGAAAGAGCCGACTACCGTCCACTGGCACGGAATCGAACTGGAAAGCCCCTATGATGGTGTGCCCGGCTGGAGCGGCAATGCCATGCAAACAAGTCCGCCGATTGTGCCGGGCGGCACTTTTCTGGCCCGCATGACGCCTCCGCGCGCGGGAACCTTCATCTACCACTCGCACTGGCAAGAGCGCAAACAGTTGGGTGAAGGACTGACCGGTCCACTCATCGTCTTACCACCCGGCGAGAAATTCGATCCTGCTACCGACAAGATCTTTCTCTTTTCACGCGACGGCATGGATGGCACCGAACCCCTCTTGCTTAATGGCATTCCTCAACCGCCGCCGATTCCACTGACTATGGGAACCCGTTACCGGCTGCGCTTCATCAACATCACGCCCGTGGATTCTGACCTGACGTATTCCGTTCTGGACACCAATGGCGCTCCCGTGCAGTGGCGCGCCATCGCCAAAGACGGCTGGGATCTTCCCACGGAACAAACATCACTAAAGAACGCCCGCGAAGACTACCTCTCCGTTGGCGAAACCCGGGATTACAGTTTCGTTCCGGACAAGCCCGGTGAGTTGTATTTGCGGGCAGTGGCCTTCCAGCGCATGTGGGTTACGGCGACGTTGATCGTGTCCCCGCCAAAACCGTGAACGATTGGATATCGCGCCTGTAGTACACGGTCATGATTGCGGCCCTGTCTGACTGGCTTGCTGGGTCCATCCGCGCCTGTGTCTTGAAGGTTTAGCAGCTCGATCGCGTTATAATCTGCGCCAATCATGGACTTGCCCGCAAAAACTCGACTCGGCCCGTACGAAATCATCGCCGCCATCGGCGCAGGCGGCATGGGCGAAGTCTACCGCGCTCGTGACACCCGACTTGATCGCGACGTCGCCATCAAAATCCTTCCCTCCCATTTGTCCTGCACTCCCGAACTCAAAAGCCGCTTCGAACGCGAAGCCCGCACGCTTTCGTCTGTTTCTCATCCGAATATTTGTCATCTTTATGACGTCGGTTGCGAGTCCGGCGTTTCCTTCTTAGTGATGGAACTGTTGGAAGGCGAAACTCTTTCCCATCGACTGCAAAAAGGTCCCCTCCCCCTCAACGACCTGCTCAGAGTCGCCATCGAGATTGCTGACGCGCTTACAAAAACTCATCGCTTGGGTCTCATTCACCGTGATCTCAAACCCTCGAACATCATGCTCACCAAAACAGGTGCCAAGCTTATGGACTTCGGTCTGGCCAAGCCCGCAGTCGGCGATGCATTCGCGGGTGAATCAACCCTACCGCCCTACGGAGAAACTGCGACCACAATGCAAAGTCCCGCAGCGCCGATCACCACTTCCGGCGCCATCGTCGGCACCCTGCAATACATCTCACCGGAACAAATCGAAGGGAAAGAAGCTGATGCCCGAAGCGACATCTTTGCGCTCGGAGCGGTGATTTATGAGATGGCCACCGGACGGCGCGCCTTCAATGGAAAATCCCGCGTTGCTGTCGCCTCGGCGATTCTCGAAAAAGATCCTCCGCTCATCACTGCGCTCCAGCCGGCTGCACCGCCCTCGCTCGCTTACATCACTAGCACCTGCCTGGCCAAGGACTCGGAAGAACGCTTTCAAACCGTCCACGATGTGAAATTGCAGCTCCGTTGGTTGGCGCAACCCGGCGCAACGGATTCCGCTTCGGTCGGTAAACAGACCACGCCACGCTGGTGGCGGTTTGCGGTCGGTTTGGCCGCTGCCATCGCACTTGCACTCATCATTTTGTTTGTCAAGGTCGCGAGCCGGCCCGTGGCCAGCGAGCTCGGAATTGTACGCTTCAGTGTCGCTCTTCCCCCCAAGCAAGAACTGGCCGCTGATGTTACGCAAGCTGTGGCCATTTCGCCCGACGGCAAACGCCTGGCCTACGTCGCCGTCGAAAGCGGTGTTCCCCACCTTTACGTCCGTCGCCTGGACCAGCTTGAGCCTGTGGCGATACCTGATTCGGAGGGTGCAAACTTTCCGTTCTTCTCGCCCAACGGCAATTGGGTGGCGTACTTCAGTCAAGGGAAACTCAAGAAGGCACCCGCCGACGGCGGCAGCCCTGTCGCTCTCTGCGAAATGCCTGCGTTTTTCGGAGGCACTTGGACACCACGCGATGTCATCGTCGTTTCGATCCCGAATTTGGGCATGGCTACCGTTCCGGCAGCGGGCGGAGCGTTGCACAAGGTCTCCGTGGCTACCGACAAAGTCATCTACCCGCAGGGATTAACCTGGCTCGCTGGGGGCGATTGGGTAACATTCACGGATTACTTGCAGCCCCGTCGAAGCATAATGGCGTTGAAATTAGACTCCGGTGAAGTGCGTAACATCCTCGACAACGCGCAAAGCGCATATTATTCGGCTGGCAGACTGATTTATTACCAGGGAGGCGCTTTGTGGGCAGTCTCGTTTGACCCTTACAAACTGCAACTGTTGAGTACTCCAGAAGAAATAGAAACGGGCGTGAACGAGGAAAACTATATCCCGCAAGTAAGCGTGTCCCGCACCGGAGTGTTGGCTTACGCACCGGGTCCGGCCGGCAACTTTTTTCGAAACGTATTTCTAGTGAACCGCAAGGGCGTGGAACAAAAGCTTGATCTACCGCCCAATGACTACATCGATCCTGCCTTTTCGCCTGACGGCAAACGCATCGCACTCGTGACTCGAAGCGTGCAGCAGCTCGAAGTCTTTGATCGCGATCGTGGCTCCGTCACCAGTCTCGCTACCAATTTTTCAAATTTTGCTCCAACCTGGACGTCGGACGGCAAGAATCTGCTGCTAGATGCCTACGATGCTTCAAGACAACGTGGCGTCTATCGCGTTGCCGCCGATGGCTCTTCGGAGCCTCAGCTTCTCCGGGCCACTTCGCAGATCAGCCACATCACATCAATTGCCGGAGACAACGCAGCGGTCATGGTGAGCGACCCGGTGACCAACACCGACCTCTGGCTTTTCAGTATGCACGCGCCCTATGACATGCGGCCTTTCAAGCGCACGCCTGCTGTCGAACGGCAAGGCGCGCTGTCCCCGGACGGCCGTTGGATGGCCTACGCCTCGAATGAATCCGGCCGCTCGGAAATTTATGTCGAGCCGGTCACGGGACCTGGGGGACGTCGGCAACTCTCGAACGAGGGCGGCGACCAACCGCGCTGGGTGCGCAACGGACGCGAGATCATTTACCGCAACGGAACCAAGGTGATGAGTGTTCCGGTACAACTTCGACCGGATTTTCAGCTGGGCAAGCTGGTCGAATTATTCGACCGCAAGTTCGATCCAGGCGCGGCGGTCGCCGGATATGATGTCTCACCCGACGGCCAGACTTTCATCATGACTCGGTCAGAGCACGACAATCCCACTGAGATTCGCGTCGTCCTCGGCTGGCCCGCCACCGAACAGCCGCAAAAATAACCGGCTCGCATATCTAATTTTACATATTGTCAGATTGCGATATGATGCGTCGGTCCGCACCCGAAGGAAGGGACACACCAATGAAAATAACCTGTCAGCTGTACGTGTTCTTCGCTGCGATCCTCTTCGTCCTGCCCGCGTACGCCCAGGATTCGGCGAAAAACGCCGCTTCGTCGAGCCTAGCGGCCAGTCCGTCAGCGGCTCTGTTGAAACAGTGGAATGAAATCGGCCGCAAGCTCATCGCCATGGCCGAGGATTTTCCCGAGGACAAGTACGATTTTAAGGCCGCTCCCTCAACCGGGACGTTTGCTGAGCGGATGATCCATGGCGCCGCTGCGAACTATTTCTTCACCAATGTGGCCCTGGGGCAAAAACTGCCGCCCGAGCAAGATCCCCCGCGAGCGCAGTTCAAAAACAAAGCTGCCATCGTGAGCTACGTCAAAAAGTCTTTTGCCGATGGAGCGGCGGCCATCAAATCGAAAGGCGACAAAGGGATATCCACTTTGGTAAATGATCCTTTCGCTGAGGACGTGCCCGCAAACGCCGGCAAAGAACAGATTCGCCTCGACGATTTGGCCTTTGGCCTGATTGAGCATTCCGGCGAAGTCTACGGCCAGCTATCCGTTTACTACCGCGTGGCAGGCATGATACCGCCCGAGTCACGTCCAAAGAAATAGGTCCCACCACTTTTCCGCTGCACGAACCAGAAATTTGACGGTGTTTCAGACTGCGCCATCGGCCATTACGTGTAAAGCTCAAGCGTCGTTGCGAAACTGCTATGGCGGAGTATACGTTCTAAGATTTCTTCACCTGTAATTTCACCTGTAAGGATGCCGTCTTAAGCGTACTTCCACGTACTTAGGCGGTCGCCAACGCTTTCAAATTTATTAGAAGTAGGTGTTCCCGTGGCTTAGACACGGTAGAGGTCTGCGGTTCGAGTCCGCACGGGCCTACCATATTTTTCAGTGAGTTAGCGTCCACAACCTTCCTCGGTCAAGCTCCGATTGGCTCCATTAAGGAGGTAGTCCGCGACTCCGAAGGGTCTTCACGTCTGTGGGCGCAGACAGTTGATGCCAAGCTTTTCAATGAGTTCGCCCGCCGAGAGTTCTGCGTTTCCAAGCAATTCTACGATCGCGATGCGCGTCAGGTGCGCGAGTGCCTGAAACATGTCAGCCTTAAAACGGCGCAGCGAGTCGGGCGTGTAATTGGCTGTAGTCAATTAGAATATTCGATTCTTCGGATATATCATGCCATAGTGTCGAAGGAAGCAAAGATGCGCGCGATCCAGGCGAGCGCCGCAGGAAGAATAATCGAGTCCACCGACGCCCGGCAGATCGACGAAGCAGCCCTGGTCATACCCACGTGCGCGCGTCCGCTCCCAAAGGAGAGCAAGCCAACATATACGCCTCGAACGCGGGCCTGTTCGCGTCCAGAAATCAACGAAGGGAGCGGCGGAGCCGGACTTGGCAAATCTCTTGAATGAGAATTCGTGCAGCTGCGCCCCCCAATGCTAGTTATACTTTTGCTTTACGTCTGGATAGTACTCGCATAAACATGAAATTCGACCTCAATCTGTTACCGATTGTTTGCACCTTGTATGAAGAGCGGAGTGTGTCACGAGCAGCGGCAAAACTTGGCAAGAGTCAACCAACCATCAGTCGATCTCTGAAGCGAATGAGGGAAACGTTTGGTGATCCGCTGTTCGTGAAATCTGGAAGGGGCGTACAGCCCACCGCAAAGGCAGTGGTGTTAGTTGCTTCCGCACGAGAGATAATGTCTCGATTGCAAGGCGATATCTTTGCAAGCTCTGAATTCAATCCAACCGCGTACGATGGTAAATTCACAGTTGCCACCACGGAAGCTGCAGAGTATTGGTTGTGGCCTCATGCGTTTAGTCGGCTAAGACAACTCTCACCCTATTCCACTTTAGAACTTGTACGAATGCCGACGAGCAGCATTCCCGTTGAGCTCGAAAACGGATCGATTGACTTGGCTTTGGGTTTTTTTGCAGGGCTTTGTGGAAACAATGTCATGCGGCAGGGGATCCTCCGAATCCGGCCGATCTGCATGCTGCGTGCGGATCACCCTTTTCGAGGCAAGAAGCTCAGCATAAAGCAATTTCAAAGTGTGGAACATATTGTAGTCGATGCAATTGGGCGCAATTTGACGGTTGATCGGATTCTTGTGCAAAACAAAATAAACCGCAAGGTCGCACTGATTGTTTCTGGATACGCCAGTTTGGCTCCAATAATCTCAAGCTCTAATCTGATCGTTACGTTACCTCGGGCCCTGGGGATGCGCATGGCCGCTGCCACTCCTGGCTTGAAGGTAATGGAGCCCCCCCGTCCGAATTCCTCCGGTGATCGTGGCCCAGTATTGGCACCGAAAGCTTCAGAACGAAGCCCGCAATCAATGGCTACGCAACACGCTCAAGGGGATCATCTCACAACAACACGAGGCTCCGGAGAGATTGAAGTAAGGTCCGAAGATGCTGCTGCATAGCACGAGTGTTTCGTACTTCGCAGTTAGGAGCCGGCTCGGCAACCGCAAAAAATAAGGTTTAAGACCTTCAAAGTACCTTCGATTTCCTCGACCTCGCGTCGGCGAAAAGAAGAAATCGGCTTCGCGCGAAACAACAGTTTGAATTATTCCGCGCCTCCTGAGCAGATATCTTCCGCCCTGGGAACTTGGTCCATTGCCGTGAACATCAAGAGAAGCTTGCTGAAGAGCTTCTCGAATTCGCTGTAGTTCCTCTCGGAGGTACAGGCCCAAGCATTTGCAACACCTGCGCATATACCTGGTTTCAGTCATGCATAATCTGCATAACATATATGAGCAATTCTGATACTTGGTCTGAAGCAACGTTCGACGATCGCACCGGAATCTGTCTGCCCTGAATGACGAGGACATTCGTGCAAATCGGTTAAAACCTCTTAAAGCCTGGAGATTGTCGAGTCTGGTTCGTTAAAGGCGGGCCAGGAGAGTGAAGGCCGATTTTACCGAATCACGTGATGCGCGCGGCGAGTCGAGCGGACCAAGGGTCATGTTCAGTGAACGGAGGAAAAATCGGCTTGACCTTTCCACCATGTTGGGATATTCCGGCGATGCTAGGACGCACAATTTGGCGCTCCACTTGGGCTGGCCATCAACCGCGCTACGTCTCTGGTGTTGCCCGTAGGTGACTGGAAGCGAGGCGCAAATTCTGACTAGTTCGATACTATTCAATCAAATCCGTACCTGAGGGAGGCAGCATGAGGCGTTCAGTCCTGCGTGCATTGGTGTTCGCGCGGATATCCAGAGTCGCTGAAACATTCATCGCATTGGTTGCCATGTGCGTACTTCCTAATCTCCTGTTGGCGCAAGTGAATCAAGCTCGACTTTCAGGTACCGTAACAGATCAAAGCGCAGGCGCTATAGCAGGGGCGGCTGTGACCGTCACCGATGTGGAAAAGGGCGTCTCGCGCACCTTGACTACAGACTCGGCGGGAGAATACGTGGCACCAAATCTGGATCCTAGTACATACAGGGTTCGCGTGGAGTTCCGCGGATTCAAGACCTTTGCTCGCGAGAACCTTCGATTAGGCGTAGGGCAGGACGCGCGCGTCGATGTCACGCTGCAACCGGGTGAGCAAAGCCAGTCGGTTACCGTGACCGAGGAGCTTCCGCTGGTGGAGACGACGACTGCTACCTTAATGGGCACTCTCTCTACTCAGACGATTAGTGACCTTCCGCTGAATGGACGCAACTACATCGACTTGCTCACGTTGCGCCCAGGATACGTGAACGCGCCCGGCGCGGGAGCCACCAAACAAACCGCTATGGGTATGCGAGAGCTGGATAATTTTTATCTGGTAGACGGCATAAACAACTACGATTGGGCCACGGGCCAGGAAATCATCAATGGCTATACGCTGGCGGGCGATGCGGCCACGATTTTGCCCGTGGACGCCATCCAAGAAGTGAATACCGAGCAATTGCCGAAAGCGGAATTTGGCTGGAAGCCAGGCATGCAAGTCAACATTGGGCTGAAGTCGGGCACGAACGACTTCCATGGCTCGGCCTACGCGTTTGGCCGTGACGGCGCGTGGGACGCGAAGAACTTCTTCCAGCCAACGGACCTGCCGAAGCCCCCGCTCGCCGTCGAGCAATACGGCGTTACTGCCGGCGGGCCGCTTGTTAAAGACAAAGTCTTCTGGTTCGTCGGCTTTGAGGCACAGAACCTTACCGTGGGAGGCACATCAATAATAAGCTCTCCCGTCGATGCACCGATCGGTGATCCGAGTCAGAGCATCGTGGATGCCTGCAACGCCTTGCCTTCTGGCCGGGCTAGCGTGACACCACTCAGCGCCAAATTAGCAGGCTTGCCGGCTGGCAGCTGCACGCCCGGGCCCGCCACCGCTTCGTTTGAAAATCTCTTTCCGACGAACCTAGGGATCGAGATTCCGGGATCTCCGCAGCAGGTTGTTCCCTCTGGTTTGTTCAGTCTAAATAGCAGTAATGGCACCTATAGTGGATTGGCAAAGGTCGACTATCATCTTAACGAGAAAAACACTGTGAGTGGCATGTTCTTCATCGGCCAGGATTATGGAACGTGGGTTGACAATCCAGGTGCAATCACCGCGCCATGGTCTGAGACGAATCTTCCCTTCCGCAATCGCGTCGGAACCGGCGCGTGGACTTGGGCTCCGAATTCCAAATGGGTCAACGAGGCAAAGGTCGGCTACACCCATGTATACGCGCCTGATCTGTCCGCCGATCGCAATGCGAATCCAAGCTCCCCGTGGGGACTCACCAACGGTATCCCGACGGGCTATGGAATCAACACCGGGATAACCAATCCGATTTTTTTCGGACTGCCACTTATCTACATTTCGGGGTTCACTAACCTCGGAGGAGGAAACTGGCCCCGGTTCGTGGGGCCGAATTCATACACGGAGTTCCTCGATCAGGTTTCTTACCTGAGCGGCAAACACGCTTTCAAATTCGGTGGCGAGGTGAACCTCGTGGCGTCCACCGGGGGCGATGTACACAGCCTTAAGGGTCGCATCAATTTCAGGCCCGACGACCCGAGTGTTGGCACAAACACGGCGCTTGAGAATTTCCTTCTAGGAAACGCGGGGAATGGGTCGGCCATTTTCGTGGGGGATCCCGTGCGGCATGTGCATAACCGGGATTACGCACTCTTCGTGCAAGATGATTATCGCGTCCTGCCCAGACTAACCCTGAACCTCGGTCTGCGATACGAACTGCAAACGGTCATCACGGAGCAAAACAACCGCCTTGGCAACTTCGATCCGAACGCTTCCACGGGATTCGTACAGGTCGGCAAGGGCGAGGCTTCCGCCTATAGCGGTGATCACAACAATTTCTCCCCGCGCGTGGGATTTGCCTGGGACGTCCAGGGCAACGGAAAGACCGTGATCCGCGGAAGCGGCAGCATACTCCATGAATTCGTGCAACTCGCAGGATTCATGAGTTCAGGCGGTGGGCTCGGTACAGTACCGACGGGAGCGCAACTGTTTGTGGGGACCACCCAAATCCAGAACATCGGGACCATTTCAGGCGCCGAGGTCACCCCGACGCCGTCAGGCCCGAACAGCTTGAGCACTGCGTGGCAGAGCAACGGCGCAACCCCCATCTTCGCCAATGCGGGTCAGTTGCAGTGCACTGACAGCGCGCCCTGCGCTATCCCAGCCTTTGCGCGGAATCTGGAAACACCGTATTTCGAAAATTGGAGCCTCGACGTTCAACGCACGCTTACAAATAACCTCTCCCTGGAAGTGGGCTATCTCGGCAATCATGGGGTGAAGCTGTTCGGGCTCGTGGACGTCAACGCACCTCCTGTGGGTAGCGGAGGCACGCCTACTCCCTACGGAACCAAATTCCCGTACCTGTCGTACATCAACCAGATGTCGAATTTATTCAGGTCTCACTACAACGCGATGCAAGTTGTTCTGACCCAGCGGACATCCCACGGGCTTTCTTTCACCGCCACCTACGTTTATAGCCATGCCACCGATGATAATTCCTCGAATGACGTGTGTTGTATTCCCCTCAACAATGCGAATCCCGATTTACAATATGGCAACAGTGACTACGACCTTCGGCATCACTTCACTGTGGATGTGACGTATACCCTGCCTGGCAGGAAGTCACCCGGGCAAATTCTGGAAGGCTGGGAAATCGCGGGCATCGCAACGTTGCAGACTGGCATGCCCTGGGGCGTTGAGGACTTTTCGAACGACTTTAGCGGCACTGGCGAGGTGAACAATCCCTACACCTATGGCGAAGAATGGAATTTCTACGGTAATCCCAAGGACTTTCAAGCGAATCCAAACGGAATTCCCTTTTTCGGCGGGACCCCGTTTCCGAGTCAATGTACCGCCCACGCCAACCTCTCAGATTTGAACACATACGGGTGTTACATGAAGGGTAGTTCAGTTCTCGTACCTCCGGCGGCCGGCACGTTTGGCAATGTGGGCCGCAATAACTTCAGTAACCCTCCGTTCAAGGTCGTGGACTTCTCTGTCTTTAAGAATTGGAAATTCAAAGAGCGGTTGACCGCACAATTCCGCGCCGAGTTCTTCAACATCTTCAACCATCCGGTCTTCGGTGGTGTGGATGCCGGCCACCTGGCGAATAACGACCCTTCCGTGGGGAGTAATACCTTTGGCGCGTCCAACGCCACTGCCGATGTAGCGGCGGGCGACCCTGTGATGGGATCGGGCTCGAACCGTGATATCCAGCTTGGACTCAAACTGACATGGTGATACAGAAACTTTGCTCTGGAACGCAGGCGCTGTGGGAGAAAACTCACTAGATTTTGCGGCAGAATGAAACGGAACTTCAACTTCCTTTATGGCGTCCAAGAGAGGTGTTCCGTTTCTCGTCACAAGCTTGGGAGGTTTTTGTGAGAAAGTCACGATGGGGATTTGTGTTGGTTCTTATGATCGTACCAGTCGTGGGGGCCAAGCCTACTGAAAGCGGGCCAGCGACTGCTCCGCCACCTTGGGCGTACGGATTCAATGCAGCGACGGGCGCAGCGGTGGATGATACCCCCGATTCGCAGGCCCGCGGGGGGAAAGACGACGGTACCCTACGGCACGTGCCGGGCAGTGCGCTGTCATTTACACTCACGCAGCTCCGCAATATTTGGGCCCCAGCGGATTGGTTTCCTAACGATCACCCTACGATGCCGGATGTGGTGGCTCACGGTCATAAACCCGACGTCAGGGCCTGCTCGTTCTGCCACTACCCCAACGGCAAAGGCCGTCCGGTTAACACAAACCTCGCGGGGCTTCCGTACGACTACATCTTGCACGCACTAGCTGAGTTCAGAAATGGGGAGCGCACAAGCGCGGATGACAGAAAGGGCAACACGCGTGTAATGATTGGGTTCGCGAAGGCCATGAGCGACGACGAGATGGAGGCGGCAGCGCGATATTTCAGCTCGATGAAATGGACGGCGTGGATCAGGGTTGTTGAAACCGAAATGGTTCCCAAGACACGGATAGCAAATGGGATTTTCCTCCGCGTCGGCGGAGACGAGAAGGAGCCGATCGGTGACCGCATTATCGAGACCCCCGAAAACGTCGAACTCATGGAGGTGCTTCGTGACGATCGCTCCGGTTTTATCGCGTATGTGCCCGCGGGCAGTGTAAAGAAAGGGGAGGCGTTAGTAAGAACCGGGGGCGGTAAGACGATTCAATGTGCGACTTGCCACGGTTCGGACCTGATGGGCATGCAACAACCGGGCAAGAACGGAAATTCCATTTCGGTTCCAGGACTAGCGGGGCGGTCTCCTAGCTATACTGCTCGCCAGCTCTTTGACATGCAGCATGGCTTTCGTCAAGGAGAATGGACGAATCAGATGCAACCCGTCGTCGCGAATTTGAATGCAGACGATATGCTGGCAATAGCGGCGTATCTAGCCTCGCGCCCGGTCCCGCCCAGCTCCAACCACTAACGCTGGCACGTGTGACCGCGATGACGCTCGACGTGGGTTCCGGAATCGCTGTATGGTCTATTCCATATTACGGGCGGTGCGGTTGGGGTCAAGATCCCGAAAAGGGCGTTCCCACAAAGAACAAATTTCAAGGGCCAAGAATTTGTTTGATTATTAAGCTAAGTTCGGCGAGCGATCTCGGAGCCAAGAAAACTGATAATCAGACGATTTCCGCCCGGCAAGGATTCGTACTCGACAGTATCGGCAAACTGTTTCAACAAACGAATGCCTTGACCACCCGTGGACATTTCATCGAGCGAACGCGGGTATTCTGGATCCGGAGCAAGAAGTGGGTTGAACGGCGGAGCCGCATCTTCAACTACCAGGGCTGACCCGACCCCTTTTTCGAGACAATTTCTGAGTTGAATCCGGGAGGCGACGATTAGTTCCGGTTAGCCCGTCAACCGCTCGCAATCGGGGCCAATCTCCGATGGATGTTCCAACTTGCCGAATATGCAAGTTTTGACTAACGCTGGCGAACCTCCAATTGAATTGGTCTCGCGACCGAGTTTACTTCTGGGTTGTAATATTCATAGACTCTCGACTGGAAGGTCCGTGCGCGGATGGGGTATTTTGCGCGTAACCGAAAGCGCAGCTTAACCGTGTCCCCCGGGGCAAAGGCATCGAAATATAGAATGGCCTGCGTCGCCGTTAGATTGAACTTTTCCAGCCGCCCACTCTTCTGGCCCGCAGTTTTCTCGTGATAGTCCTGCAAGTCTTCCGCGAGCAAGTCAAATCCCGGAGGAATTCCGAGATCGACCATCACCATATTCGCTTTCTTGGGCAGGTTGTTTTTGATGGTGGCGGTTGCAGTGGCAATATCGTCTTGCGCAAGATGCGTGCGGTCGTAGGACACATCGATCGAGAGAGGTTCATTCTCCGGTTTCTTGTCCCAAGGGAGAAAGTAACTTCCAACGACCTGGTAGGCCAGGCCGCCTTTGCCGTCGAACCGAACTTCCACTGTGTTCGTGCCCTTCGGATCAACCCCTTTGAAAACAAACTGATGAAGCAGATCGTTGTTCTCCGGAGTCAGGGTGAGTTTTTCGGCGGTTTTGCCATTGAGCACGACCTCCAATGTGCCGCGAACATCTGCCGCTCCTTTTTCCGTGGCGAGAAGCAAGGCGCGTAGCGCCATGATTGTCGCTTGAGTCGTGCCCCAGGTGCCGGAAGCATCTTTCTTGGAGGTAATGTATGTCACAGCCTTGCGGGCCGTGCCGGACGCTTCGCCCCATTTCAGGAGCGCTTGTTCGGCCAATCCGGTCGTCTCGACAGCGGCGCTTGGGCCTGTAGCGTAGTCGCTGGTCTCTTCCGCGTTCCACCACGCTTGATCGTCCTTCTCGGTGCGCGCATCCAGCAGGAGTTGCATTACTTTGCCGGTGAACTTCCGGTCCCTTCCGTAGTCAGCGGCAAAGTTGGCGAGGACTGCCAAGGTGTAGGAATCCGTCTTAGCGTTCAGGTTGCTTTCGATAAACTGCTTGGCTCGTTCGACTGCGGGTCCCGGATAACCCGTATTCTCCAGCGACCAGGCGATATAAGCGGTAATACGCAAAACGTTGGAATTGTAGCGGTTTGTCGCGCCTTCATTGCTGAAGGAGGCGTCCGGTTTCCAGCTTCCGTCTGCCTGTTGTTGCCCGGCAAGCCACTCCTGCGTCCGCGAAATCAGGTTTGCGTCCACATCGTGCACCTGCGACATATCGTAAAACTCCATCAAGCCGTAAGCCGTCAGGATCTTGTTGGCAGGCGCACTGCCGAACCAGGAGAAGCCGCCGCCGGGGACTTCGAATGTCAGCAGTCGCTGATAACCATTCGCAATATATCCTTCCGCCTTGGCGTGGACTTCGGGAGTCAGCTTTTTTGTGCGCTTCATGTAATCCAGTGCAAGGACGTTCGGGTAAGTGCTCGAGGAAGTTTGTTCAAAGCAGCCACCCGGCATCCTCAGGATGCTGTCCATGCCTTCGATGACTTGGCTCAACGGGCCGGGGTAGAGCCTGACTAAGATCTTGCTAGCATCGGGAATGGAATCTGCGGGGAACTTCATGGCATTCTGAACAGTGGTCTCCAGGCGGCCGTTGAATACTTGGCTCTGCTCGCGCCCATTGGGAATGACTTCGATTTCTCGAACCACAATATCGGCACGATTAGCTCCGCCATTCATTTTCGCGGCGAGCGTCAGCTTGAATTTCCCGATACGCTTGGCTTCCAGCGTGTACTGCGATCCACCCACGCTGCCGGAATCCACAGCGACAGTCTTCTCGAAATTATCTTCCACCAGAGAATACCAGTCCTCAGCGTGCAGGCGCAGGTTAACGTCTCCGCGCGCGCCTGAGTAGTTGTAGACGGCCACGGGAATCGAGACGCGATCCCCCTGAGTGAGCGTGACCGGCAAATCGAGGTCCACGAAAAAATCCTGGAAGACCTTCAGGCTTGAGGCGGAACTGCCCAATGCCCCATGCGCCGTGGAAGCCAGCATCGCCATCCGCCATGTGGTGATGGAGTCTGCCAGCGGAATGGAAATGCTGGCGAGGCCGTCGCCGTCGGTAATGATTTCCGGGTTGATGTAGAGCGCCTCTGGAAAATAGGACCGCACGCGCGGGGCGGGCGAAGTGGAGTCTTTCTTGTCGAGAGCCGCCTTGTCAGGGAGATTATTCTGAAGAACCCCGCCAAGGGTCGCGTTGGTCGTTTCGATCAGCGGAACCGCCTCGGTAACGGTAACAGTTTGAGACATAGAGCCGATGCGATCAGGCGGCGCAGGTGCAGGCGGTGGTGGCAAAGCACCTGCGGCGAACTGCTCAAGCCGCTCGAAGTTGCGACCAGTCGGGCGGGGCATTATCAGGAGCGACCGTGCAGGCTCGCGAACGTTCCAGCGGAAAGACGATCACGGCAACTGTCGATATCGAGGGACATTTCAGATTGGCTGCCCTACCACCTGGGAAATATCAAGTCCGGATTTTTACCGGCTCGGACACCGTCCTGAAGGAATTGACGCTTGACGCACGGGACCGCGCCAACCTC
>Ga0207040_1109_pt1 | contig 24740 bp, 18 predicted proteins | sample Alteio_BWMinCont_72_FD_153279 | JGI IMG/M metagenome (GOLD analysis project Ga0207040, IMG submission 153279) | Enriched cells from forest soil in Barre Woods Harvard Forest LTER site, Petersham, Massachusetts, United States -... | ecosystem: Environmental > Terrestrial > Soil > Temperate forest >... | reverse complement strand
CTTTCATTCCAGCGGGTCCAGCAGCATCAGCAAAAACGGGCGCAGCGGCTCTTAATCAGCAATTGCACATGAAACGATCCAATTGGTTATGGGTCACCTTGCTGTTCCTCGGAACGGCCAGGGGACAGCAAAAAATGGTTCAGGACGCAAACGCCGAGCTGCGCCCGGAAAAAGGCTTTCACGCCATTGATGTGTCCAGTGGGATCCGGCTTTACCTCACGCAGGGCCCCGAAGATGCGGTGGCGGTCAGCGCCACTCCCCGGAGATACCGGGACCAGATCGTCACTCGGGTGGAAGGGGGCGTGCTCAAGATTTGCTATTCCTGGGAAAGAGGAAAACTTTGGGATTGGCATGATCGCAAATTAGTGGCGTATGTTTCGGCCAAAGTGATCGACGCGCTGGATGCCAGCTCCGGGGCCTGGGTTGAGACGGAAGGAAGCATTCGGTCCGATAAACTCATGCTGCACTTCAGCAGCGGAGCCGTGTTCAATGGGAAGGTGGAAACCGGAGACTTACGCGTCCGGCAATCTTCCGGAGCGGAGGCGACCATATTCGGCAAGGCGACCCGGGCTCATTTCGAGGGTAGCTCGGGCAGTGTCTGCCGCGGTGCTGAACTGTTGACGGACGAATGCGAAGCAACCTGCAGCAGCGGGGCCGAAGTGCACATTTCCGTTTCACGGGAGCTGGACGCGGACGCCTCAAGCGGAGGTGCCATTGGCTACCGGAGCCCCGGGACTCTGCAACAGGTATCTATCAATCACCGCGCTGGGGGATCGGTCTACCGGGAGGGCGGACGCTGACGCATTTCGTGCCATTCCCTTAACTTCATTCTTAAGGCAAATTCGTATGCAAAAGTTATTCCTGGTTTCCCTTGTCTTGCTGGTCGCAGGCGTCGCGCGGGCGCAAAAATCGGTGATCAATGATCCGAACGCAGAAATTAGGAAAGTTTCCGGCTACCGCGCCATCGAAGTCTCCAACGCCATCAACCTGTACCTGAGCCAGGGCGATGAAGAAGCCGTAGCTGTCAGTGCCACCGATACTAAATGGAGGGATATGATCCATACGGACGTCCAGAATGGCGTCCTGATCATCCGGCTCGACCGGCAGGCGTGGAAGTGGCACAGCGGGAACAAAAAGTTGAAGGCCTATGTCTCCTTCAAGAATCTGGACCGCCTGCAAGCTTCCGGCGCATCTGATGTTTTCGTCGACGGAGCCATCTCCGGGGATCGCTTGGATCTCCACCTGAGCGGAGCCAGCGATTTCAAAGGCGCAGTAAAATTGAATTCCCTTTCGATCGACCAGACGGGGGCTTCGGACGTAACGATCAAAGGAATCGTTGGCAGCCTTTCGATTGCCGCTTCAGGAGCCAGTGATACCAAAGGTTTCGAATTGGTGACTGAAAAATGCAGCGTGCAGGCCTCCGGAGCTTCCGACATATCCATTACCGTGAACAAGGAGCTCGATGCGCGCGTCAGCGGCGCGAGCAGCGTCAACTATCGCGGCGACGCCGTAATCAAGGAGTCGCATTCCAGCGGCGCGAGCAGCATTTCCCGAAACGGGTGATCCGGTCGGGATCTCTTTCCGAATGCCCAGAGTAGAAAATGCGGAAGATACTCGCTCCAATGGGCATAATCGTGCGTTCCGGAGGGATTTTCCTCTTCCTGCAATCCCGGAGGCCGGCAGATGTTTTTTTCCTGCAGCAGCCGCACCAGGTCCCGGGTATCTTCTACCGCATCAATGATCCCATTATGGTTTCTGTCTGCCGTTTCCTCTTTTTGTCCCACATAAAACCAACAAGCCATGCGGGCATGCCTCGGTGAGTCATGGATCTTTGCGTACAGTATCCGGTCTTTTTCGTCCGAATAATTAGGATCAGCGAGATCTTTGTCCCTCCACCAGAATGAGCCGGAAAACACACCCACCCGTTGAAAAATTTCCGGATGGTTCCAGGCGATATCGAATGCGGATAGTCCTCCGAGCGAGCAACCGGCGATCGTCAGGGACCGGAATTCCAGGGATGTCCGCCGACGGAGAAAGGGCAGCAGTTCGGAAACGACAAAGGAATCGTAAGCTCCGGCCTTTGCGCCCCTTCCTTGATAGTCAGGCCGGGAACTTACGCCATACTCCTGCAACCGGTCGCCCGCTTCGATCCCGACGACCAGCAGAGGACCGATGAGATGAAGGCCTGCGAGGCTGTCCATGACCGCTTGCATGCGAAAATGATCCAAGTCCTGGCCATCATTGACTAGGAGCAAATCCGTTGGCGATGCGGGTCTGTCGGCAGCAGAACTCAGGAGCTCCAGACGGACCTCCCGGAAGAGAAAGGCAGAACGCAGCGAGTCCTTTTCCTGGGGAAAGGCCATGGCAGGAAACAGAGCCAGAGCCAGCCAGCAATAAAAGGCAAATCTCATCGAGGATAAACAGCAAAAAGCCCGCTGCACGAGCGGGCTTTCATTTTGTTGCGAAGGGAGGGTTCGAACCTCCGACCTTCGGGTTATGAGCCCGACGAGCTACCGCTGCTCTACTTCGCGATGTGGAGGGCAAAGGTAAGCCGGAATCCCTAACCATACAACAAAATTTTTCTTCCTGTACCTTTGCCGCGACATATGAAAGTGGGTTATGTGAATATTTTGGGGAGGCCTAATGCCGGGAAGAGCACCTTGCTCAATGCGTTGGTGGGGGAGAAAATGGCCATCGTTTCCCCCAAAGTGCAAACCACCCGGCACCGGATCAAAAGCATCCTAAATGCGAAGGACAGCCAGATCGTGTTTTCGGATACACCGGGCATCATCGATCCCCGCTACAAGTTGCACGAGCGCATGATGAAGGCCGTTCAGGAATCACTTCAGGATGCCGACTTGCTGCTCCTGTTGGTGGCGATCCGCGACAATTGGGCGGAAAATGACCGGTTGTTCGGAACCCTTCCGCTCAAGGCTCCTTCCTTGATTATCCTGAATAAGTCAGATGAAGTGCCCCCATCCCGGATTGAGGAGGCCTCGGAGTTTTTTCGCAAACGGCCTTATGTTGCCGAAGTACATGCAATCTCCGCCCTACGCAACACGGGTATAGAAAAATTGCTGATGCGGATTCGCAGTCTGCTTCCGGAGGGCGAGCCGTATTTCGATGGGGATGACCTGACCGACCTGCCGATCCGATTCTTTGTTCAGGAAATGATACGGGAGAAAATCTTTGCTAATGCCGAAGAAGAAATACCCTATCATACGACGGTCCTGGTGCAGGAGTTTACTGAGAAAGAGTCATTGACCAAAATCCGGGCCGATATTATCGTTCAGCGGGAGACCCAGAAGGGAATATTGCTGGGCGCCGAAGGACGCATGATCCGCAAGATAGGGACCGAAGCGCGGAAGGATATAGAGTCCTTCCTGGGAAGGAAGGTATTCCTGGATTTGTTTATCAAGGTGAAGCCCCGGTGGAGGGACAATGAAATCTACCTGAAAGAATATGGGTATTGACCGGATCAACCATACAGACCGGCTATATATCCCGATGACCTAGAACCTAAATCCCCCAGCTGCCGTCTCATGTCTGGATTCACAGTAGCTATCGTTGGAAGGCCCAATGTGGGCAAGAGCACCTTCTTCAATCGCCTGCTGGAAAAACGCAAAGCGATTGTGGATGATGAGAGCGGCGTAACCCGCGACAGGCATTACGGCATTGCCGACTGGAACGGGAAAAATTTTAATCTCATCGACACGGGCGGTTTTGTCCCGGAAAGCGAGGATCATTACGAGCAGGAAATCGCAAAGCAGGTCCTGACCGCCCTGGAGGAGGCCAATGCGATCGTGTTCATGGTGGACGCAGCGACTGGTATCACCCTGCTCGACGAACGCCTGGCTGAACTCTTGCGGCGCTCCTTGAAGCCGGTGTTCCTAGTAGTGAACAAGGTGGATAACAGCGAGCGGCTGTTGGAAGCGGCCGAGTTTTACAGCCTGGGCTTCGATAATATTTTCTTTCTTTCCAGCATTAGCGGAAGTGGAACCGGGGAATTGTTGGACGCTCTGGCTGCCTTAATCAGCGAAAACCAAGTCCCCGACGAAAATGCGGGCTTGCCACGGTTCGCCATCATCGGCCAGCCCAATGTGGGCAAATCTTCCCTGCTCAACACCCTGCTCGGCAAGGAAAGAAGCATCGTCAGCGAAGTGGCAGGCACTACGCGGGATTCGATTGACACCCGGTATTCCCTGTTTCAAAAGAATTTTGTGCTTATCGATACCGCCGGGATTCGTCGGAAAAATAAAGTGCATGAGGACCTGGAGTTCTATTCTGTCATCCGCGCGATCAAGGCCATGGATGAGGCAGATGTCTGTCTGCTCCTGCTGGATGCCGCTAAAGGCATTACCGCCCAGGATTTGAGCATTTTCAGTTTGGCAGTAAAAAAAGGCAAGGGAATCGTCATCCTGGTGAACAAATGGGATTTGGTGGAGAAGGACACCCATACGGCAAAGGGTTATACAGAGGAGCTAAAGAAGAGTCTCGCACCGTTTACGGATTTGCCCATCCTATTTATATCGGTGAAAGACAAGGTCCGGATCCATCAGGCGGTGGAAACGGCTTTGGAGGTATATAAAAATCGTCAGAGCAGGATACCTACAGCCAAATTGAACGAGGTCATGCTGAAAGCAATCGCCGCACATCCACCGCCGATCTCCCGGGGTCATCCCATCCGGATCAAATACCTGGCGCAGCTGCCTACCCCGGTCCCTTCTTTTGCTTTTTTTTGTAATAATCCGGAAGACGTCAAAGCTCCTTACCGCAATTACCTGGAAAACCAGCTCAGGGACCATTTTACTTTCACCGGCGTTCCGCTGCGGATTTACTTCCGAAAAAAATAACTGTAACCCGCGAAACGGAATGAGGTTTGTGGCTGCAAAGTGAACTACCCCGCAGCAAGCTGCGGGGCTTCGTAATCATCGCATAGACTATTGCCTTACGTTAGCGATTACATGCCGAGACCTCAGCCCTTAGTTGAAAAGTAAGGTGTTCGTTTGAATTTCCAAAACCGCTCCAAGGAGCAGGGTATTAAACCAAGTCAGAATAAATAAATTCGGGAGATATCAAAAGAATAATCCCCTTGCTCATTTTGGCGGGATATGGGCAGCCTGCAATAACAGATCCGACGCGGCCCTGAACAAGGCGGATTCCGCCATCCGGATAGCGGCCGACTCAATCAAAGCCGCCGCTGACACGGTCATCCGAAAAGTGGATTCCACTACCCAATCCGCCATCGATACCGCCAAGGCCAAGATCAAAGCTTTGGCGGACATTGCTAAATAGGCCGTTAAAGACGGATCCTGAAAGCTCCGCCCGGCAGTCGGATGGAAGATTGATTGGTTCAGTAAATCCCATCATTTTTTTTTCGGCGCTTGCTCCACTCCGCACTAGCGACGGTCCCGGTGCGGCGCTGCTTCATGACGAGGCGGAGGCGGCGCGTGCTGGGGCTGTGCATGGGGTGCCGGATGGTTCACCGGTTGATTGTTCACCGGGCGATTATTTGCAGGATGATTCGTCACCGGTCGACTCTCGGGATGATAGGCCGGTTGGTTGGTCACCGGATGATTGGTTACCGGATGATTGGTTGGAGGTTGATTGGTTATGGGATGATTGTTCACCGGATGATTAGTTACCGGAAGATTGGTTGGAGGCTGATTGGTTATGGGATGATTGTTCACCGGATGATTAGTTACCGGATGATTGGTTGGAGGCTGATTGGTTATGGGATGATTGTTCACCGGATGAGCATTCACCGGATGATTGGTTGGAGGTTGATTGGTTATGGGATGATTGCTCACCGGACGAGCATTCACCGGATGTTCCGGCTGGGCGAGGCTGGCCCGATTGCTGGTCGTCGTTGTCGGATGGTTTTGCGCCGGGTGGCCCTGAGGTCCGAAATGATTTCCACCAACCCGGTCCATGGTCAGGGCCGCTGGCCGGCCGTGATTGACTGATGCAAACTGCGAGCGATCATGGCTGGCTGTCTGTTGATGCGAAACCTGCATCGTCGTAGGCGGGGCATGACGTTCGTTCATGGCAGCCTGCTCCTGAGGCGATGGCCGGGCGGTTATGCCCCCTTGGCCATTAAAGCTAGTGTGGTTGACTACCGTATTGTTGATCACCGTGCGGTTGACATAGGTATTGTGAATGACCGTGGTGTTTACATTGACGACGGCGGTATTGTAATGGAATGCTCTACCCTGCCACATGCCTCCCACGAAGCCCATACCTCCATATCCATAGCCGTAGTTGACTCCACCGTAGAAACCGATATGCGGACCCCAGTAACCGCCATGCCAGCCGTAGAAGCCGCCTGCAAATCCCCAATACCCCGGAGTCCACAAAAATCCGATTTCCGGGGGAGCGATCCAAACGCCGGGTACCCAATAATACCCATCCGGCCCCCAGGCCCAATAACCCGGTGTCCACATATAGCCGTCCACGGGACACATGGGCTGACTATAGACAGGCAGGACAGGAGGAGCAATATTGGCTGTTATGGTGACGCTAGCCTCAAACTGCGCCCGCAGCATGGATGCGGTAAAGACCATGACTGCGATCAGAATTAGCCGGGAAAAATGCTTTTTCATGTTGGCAATATTTTCACTATGAATTGAGTTCCTTCCAGTAGGGCAAAGTCTGTGCCAAGGCCCGGGTCAGGGATCGTCAGCCTGCAGCGGCTTCGGTTATGCTCAGTAGTAACGTCTTGCAAACCTTGGGAATAGCGCCTTGACTTCATGGGTCGTCAATTTCCCGTTAATGAGTCCCTGACTGCGTTAGATTTTCCTCATTTCAGTCGTCGGCAGAAGGCCTGGACTTCCTGCTTGTATTGATGAAGCTTTAACTTTTCCTGGCGGATGAAGGCGTTTTCGGCCAGGCTTCCAATAACGGCTTCCATTTCTTCCGAACTGCCGTAGATCATTCGGCGAAACGGATTGCGATAATCTTTTGCCCGGGATTCGTAGATTTTTTTGGTCATCCATTCCCTGGTCTTAATGGAGGCGAGAAGCAAATCGCGCCATTGGGCCGGGCTCATATCACGGGCTTGCAAACCATGCGCCAAGCGCAGCGCAGCTAGGGCGTGTCTTCTCTTTTGTTCGGAATATTCCCCGGAAAGCTTGCGATAGGTTTCATGAACGGAATCCCAATGGCTGATCTTTCCGTTCCGGATACCACGCGTCAGGGTATCCAACGCGGACTGGGGAATCAGCTGTCCGCCAGCGTTGACCCAGGGAAAAAGGAGGAGGCGGGCAGGCAGGGATCGCTGCCAATTAAGCAATTGTTTTGGGCCCCCTTCGCGGAGCAAATCCAGGACCTGCGTTGCGGCGTAATAAGATACGAGCTCCTTAAAGATCCGGAACGCTTGCCCAATCTTGAGGATGCGAACCGGTCGCGTGCTGTGCTCGATGTCTTCGCCCAGGATTTGCAATTGATCCAAAACTGGATCCTGGCTTTCCAGAAGACGCTTGCCGGCTCGCTCCAGGTTCGCGGGTTCGCCAAGTGATTTTCGCTTGTCTCCCGAATGTTTCGCGAAAGCCTTGCCGGTATACCTGGCAAAAAGATCCAGGGCATGAAGGATTTCGTGAATGCTGTCCGGCGCCAGGAAATCATATTCCAGCAGCTGGGTCTTGTCCGTCCGCTTGTCGCGGTCAGCGTATTTCCAGGAATTGCGGGCCAGAGCATACAGGTTGTGCATGAACCAATAAGCGGGCATAACCTGTAGGGATTCGCCCCCTCGTGAATTGCTTACTAAAGAAAAGGGTATGGGGATGTCCAGTTCGGCTGGGTAGTCGCCTTTGGCCAGCAGGACAAAGGACGCGAATCGGGAATTGTGCTTCAGGCTCACGCAGAGCCCTGGCCAGAAGCCCCGGCCGGCAACCAATTCGCCGTCGGGACTGCGTGAATTGTGATTGGAACCGATCGTCGCCCCGGCCGCCACGTTGCTCTGTCCCTGCAGCAGGGAGGCGCAAAGAAAGGAATTATTGTGATGCTGTTCATGCGAGGGAAAGATCAGGGAGTTCAGCACCTCACAACAGGATATGGTGGAATTGTTGCCCAGGTATGAATTGATCAGCCGGGCCCCGTATTTGAGCTGAGAATGCGAGGCCAGGATGAAGCGCACCGCCTTGACCCCGTAAAATATCCGGCATCCCTCGCCGATGATGCCATTGACTAGCTCACAGCCTTCGCCAATCTGCGTTGTTTCCTCTGCCGAAGAATTGATCGTGAGGTTCTTCAGTTTGTTGGCCCCCTTCAGATAAGCATCGGTGCCGACCATGACGTCTTTGATGATCTTGCAATTCTTGATTACGGTGCGGTCGCCCACGGTTCCGTAGTAACCCCGGTGCCCGTCAAATTTCCTCTGCGTGAATTCCCGGAATTTTTCCTGCAAAGCCGCGTCTTCGCGGTAGCGGCTCCAAAGCCAGGCATCACCCGGAAGCATTCCATCAAAGGGAATGATCCGTCTACCCCCATTTTCGTTACATATTTCCAGCCAAATGCGGATCGCTTCCGGTTCGCCGTCCTTGAGGATCCCGTTGCCGAATTTCGCGTGATCCGTCGTCGCCAATTCATTGGTGTTGACGATCATCACCAGATTGCCCACGATATAATGGGACAAATAATTGACGTGGTCGATTACGACGTTGTCGCCGAAATCCGAACTGATGATTGTGCTTTCATATAACCCGACAGGACGCCTCAGGTTGTGAAATTCCAGGTAAAGGGGCTCCAATTTGCCGATGCGTACCAGGCCGAAGAATTTACAATCTTGCACCAGCTCGGGAGAAAAGGCATCGGAGACCAGGATCTGGTTCCAGTCGTCGGAAGTGTTGCGGTTCCTGACCAACATCTCGATTTCGGCGGCCGTAAGCCGGCGATACCGGATCCCATTCTGATTTTGACGGTTTCGGAGGTAATATTCGTCTTTGCCTGGGGGAAGAAATTCGGGTTCAATAAAATGATAGCCAAGCGCTGCCACAGGGCTTTTCCTGATTTCGTTCATGGGCTGTATTGGTGCGGAAAGATAATCAAAAAAGCCAGGGAAATCGGGGCGCGAACCCTGGCCCGGGATGATCAGTGCTATCCGGTATCGGCGCGCCGGCGTATTTTTGGCCGGCATTAAATTCGAACCATGTTGGAACCCCAAATCCATATTTCCGCACGCGAGGCGATGGAAAAACTTAGACGGTCGGGTGAATCCTTCCTGCCGCTGACCCAAAGGGGAAGCCTGGAAGTCGAAATCTATTCCCCCATACATCTAGACCGGCAGCTGCCGCATGCCCGCGACGAGGTGTACGTGATCCTTTCCGGCAGCGGAGACTTTGTTTGCGACGGACGAAAGATGGGGTTCCGGTCCGGGGATTTCCTTTTTGTTGCTGCGGGGCGGGAACACCGCTTCATAGACTTCAGTGAGGATTTTTCCTGCTGGGTCCTATTCTTCGGACCCCCGGGCGGAGAAATGGACTGATCCGCATTATCGCTTGGCACTTCGGCGGGGATTCATTCGACGGTTACGCTCTTGGCCAGGTTCCGGGGCTTATCTACGTCATATCCCTTGGCCATGCCGATATAGCAGGCCAGGAGTTGAAGGGGAATCACGTTCAAAATCGGCGAAATCAGCGGATCAGCCTCAGGCAGGACGATGGTATCATCCACCATGGCCGGGATCAGGTCATCTCCCTCCGTCACCAAGGCGATGACTTTTCCCTTGCGTGCCTTGATCTCCTGGATATTGCTCATGATTTTTTCGTGATGGGCGTCACGGGTTGCAACAAAGATGACCGGCAGGTCCGGGTCAACCAGGGCAATGGGCCCATGCTTCATTTCCGCTGCGGGATATCCTTCGGCGTGTATATAAGATATTTCCTTGAGTTTGAGTGCACCTTCCAGGGCTATGGGAAAATTGGTTCCGCGGCCCAGGAACAGGGCGTCTTTGGCATCCCGATATTTTTCAGCCAGCTTTCGTATATGCCCGTCCAGGCGCAGGATTTCGCGGATCTTCTCTGGAATGCTGTGGAGTTCGTTGAGCAGGTGGAGGTATTTTTCTTCGGTGATGCTGTTTTTTTCCCTGGCCATTTTGATCGTCATCATGGTCAATACGGCGAGTTGGGCGGTGAAGGCCTTAGTGCTGGCTACGCCGATTTCGGGGCCGGCATGCGTATAAGCTCCCGAACTTGAAAGGCGCGATATGGATGATCCGACGACGTTGACAACCCCGAAAATGAATGCGCCCTGGTCTTTGGCCCGCTCAATGGCCACGATGGTATCCGCCGTTTCACCGCTTTGGGAGATGGCGATGATCACGTCATCGGGACGTACAATGGGATTGCGGTACCGAAACTCCGAAGCATAGTCCACTTCCACCGGGATGCGGCAAAGTTCTTCCAACAGGTATTCTGCAACCAGGGCCGCATGCCAGCTGGTGCCGCAAGCGATGATGACGATGCGGTTGGCATGGATCAAACGCTGCAGGTGATTCTGTACGCCGGCCATGGTAATCGTTCCAGCAATGGGGTCCAGCCGGCCGCGCAACGAGTCAAACAGGCTCTCCGGTTGTTCGAAGATTTCCTTCAGCATAAAGAACGGGTAGCCTCCTTTTTCTATGGCTGTGAGCTCCAGGTCCAGCTTTTGCACAAAGGGAGTGATCCGTTCATTTCCCAGGTTCTTCAGCACCAGCTCGTCGGCTTTGATCAAGGCAAGCTCGTAGTCGTTGACATAGACTACTTCTTTGGTGTATTCAATGATGGGTGAGGCGTCCGAAGCCAGGAAATGTTCTTCCTTGCCGATGCCGATGACCAGCGGGCTCCCTTTGCGGGCGGTAATTAGGCAGTCCGGCTGATCGCGGTCCAGCAGGACAATCACGTATGCGCCCACGACCCGCTTTAGCGCAATGCGCAGGGCTTCCTCCAAACTGCAGCGATTATTTTCCTGGATATCTTCAATAAAGTTCAGCAACACTTCGGTATCCGTATCGCTGATGAAATGGTAGCCTTTGCGAACCAATTCATTCCTAATGGAAGCATAATTTTCGATGATCCCGTTGTGAATCATGGCCAGCCTCCCGCTCGCGGAAAGGTGGGGATGAGCGTTGCGGTCACTGGGTTCTCCATGCGTGGCCCAGCGGGTATGGCCCATTCCAACATGCCCTTCCAGATCCTGGCCGATGAGGCATTCTTCGAGCTGCCCGACTTTGCCTTTCTTTTTGTATATCTTGAGTCCGTGGTTCAGTAAGGCGACGCCGGCGCTATCATAGCCCCGGTATTCGAGGCGTTTCAGTCCCTTCAAGATAACTGGATACGCTTCTCTGAACCCGATATACGCTACGATACCGCACATAGTTGAAGGCTTTGTTTGCAGTCGGCAAATTATCAAAAAAAAGGCGGTGCCTAGCTAGCGTGGCGCTAAAAGACGGATGCCTTCTTACGAAGGCATCCGGCAATGTGGGAGATATTCAACGAAAATGATCTTTAAAAACTCATTGATATTCGGTCTTCCAGTATCCCTCAATCCAAATCCAGCCATCGGTGGAATGTTTCCAGTGGGCACTGACCCAGACGCGTACGGGGGTTCCCTTTTCCGTCCCAGGGCTGGGACGCTGTAAGTAGCTGGAATCATTGGGCGGCGGCGGAGGAGGTTGATTCTGCTGCCCACCGGGTGCAGCACCCTGGTTTTGCTGATCTCCGGGAGGCGGGGCATTGGGATCCTGCTGTGGATAGGAATAACCGTTGTCCGGATAGTCGTAACCGTAGCCATCTCCGTAATACGGGTAGCCGTAGTAGGGGTTATAGTACGGGTTATTGTAGTACGGATAACCATAATAGTAAGGATATCCATAGTATCCGAATCCTATTCCGATTCCGCCATAAAAGTAGGGTCTGTAGTATCCGCGGCCCCCGCCAGCATAGCCGCCATGGGCGCCAATATAACCGCCGCGTGCGCCATAACCGCCTCGGGCGCCATAGCCGCCTCGGCCGCCATAGCCGCCTCGGCCGCCATAGCCGCCTCGGACGACGCCATTGCCTCCGCGAAAGCCCACCGCGCCGCCTCCCCGGTATCCACCGCCTCCAAACGCGGGCCGGCCACCACCTCTGCTCCCGCTGAAACCTCCTCGGCTACCGCCGAAACCTCCTCGGCCTCCTCCACCACCACCTCTACCGCCGCCGCGCTGGGCATAACCTGCGCAAAGCACGAGCAGCAGACATGCGCAAACGATGAGGGCTCTTTTCATTTTTCCTGTTTTTAAGGTGACGAGCTGAATTCGAAGGGGCTCTACCCCATGCGAATCCGATCCAATACAATTTACGAAAACTTACCGGGAGACCACCGTGTCCCGGGCTGAATTGCAAGAGATTAACATTTGCTGGCTACGGGCGCCGCCCGAGGCAGCTGTCAAAAAGGCTGAGTATCCGGCGATATTCGTCCGTCCAGCTGGACGCTTCCACGAATCCGTGGGATTCTAGCGGGTAGACAGCCAGCTCCCACTGCGTTTTGCCTAGTTCGATCAGTCGCTGGCTCAGTCGCACGGCATCCTGGAAATGGACGTTATCGTCGATCATTCCATGACAGATGAGCAGGTGATCGCGGAGGCCTGCAGCAAAATTGATGGGCGATGAACGCTCGTAAGCCAGGCTGTCGGTAAAGGGTTCGTTGAGAATGGCAGAAGTGTATTCGTGGTTGTAATGTGCCCAATCCGTCACGGGTCTCAGGGCGGCACCGGCGCGAAAAACCCCCGGCTGCGTAAACAGCGCCATAAGCGTCATGAATCCACCATAGGATCCTCCGTACATGCCGATGCGGGATGAATCGATTCCGCGCTGGCTGATCAGGAAGCGGGCGGCATCCACTTCGTCGTCCAAATCTTTGCCGCCCATATGCCGGTAGATCCCCGTGCGCCAATCCCTTCCATACCCGGCGCTGGCCCTATAGTCAATATCCATCACGGTATAGCCCTTGTCGGCAAGCAGATTATTAAACATGAATTCCCGGAAATAATAGCTCCAGGAAAAGGTCTCGTTTTGCAAGTATCCGGCACCATGGACAAACAGCACGGCGGCCCCGTTCTTCTTGCCTGGGATTGGCTCGTAGATCCGGGCGTAAATCAATTTGCCGTCTCTGGCCGGATATTGGAAAATCTGAGGATCCCGCCAGGGATAGGACTTCCAGGCTTCGCTCATCGCCAGCATCGTGACCTGGCGTGGTTTTTTGCCCGGCAGGTTTTCCTGGATATACAGTTCCCAGGGCCGGTTCTGCGTGGAATAGCGGTAGGCCAGGTATTTTTCGTCGGGCGATAGGCTGACTTCGTAGCCTCCCTCCAGGGAAGTCAGCTGAACTTTTTCGCTGCCGTCCGTCTGGATCCGGTAGAATTGTCTTTTCCCCGGGTGAGTTTCGTTGGTGAGAATGTAAAAATGCATTTTGTCCCGGCTTAGGATTACCTCTTCGATTTCGAAGGCGCCGTGGGTGACGGCCAACTTGGATAGAGATCGGGCATCGATGCGGTACAGCTGCGAAAACCCCGTCGCTTCGCTTTGAAAATAGAAACTCCAGTCATCGATCCAGCCCAGGCTTGCCCTGGAATTCCAGCCAATACCCGGCCCGGCGATCCAAGCCTCATCGTGCTGGCGGTCCGCCAGGCGAAGCGTTCCGTTTTGCGGATCAAGCAGCGCCAGCCACCGGTCCTTATGGTCACGGGAACGAATATCGAGAACGCAGGCCGTTCCCGCATCGTTCCATTTTACTTCCTGCACGTCTGCGGAACGCAGGGCAATTGGGTCGCTGGTCTTTCCCGGGTAGTCATGCAGGTAAGTGGGACGGTCCCGCATGCCCGGCAGCGAATCCGGGATGATGCGAATCACCGTGTCCCGAACGCGGTCATAGAGAAAACATTCCGTCTTCCCTTGCGGAGCCCCGACCAGGGTCCTGCCCTCCAGTTCGATCGGAAATCCCGATTCGCTAATATATTCCGGGACTTTGGCTTCGCGGGCATCTTTGGATTCTTCCACGAGCGCATAGGTGATGTAGCGACCTTCCGGATCGATTTGCAGATTTTCCACTGCCCGGTTGCCGATGTATATTTTGCGTAAGGTGTCTCCGCCTTTTTCCCAGCGGAGGTAATCCCTTCGCTTTTCTCTTTTTTCCTTTCGCTCTTTCAGGACTGACGAGGTGCGCAGCTGCTCGGCCAAAAGCCAACGTTCCTGGGCATTGGGTTTTGCGGGTTCGGGCGACTCGCCCCGCACGAAATCCGTGAGCTGACGGGTGGAAGACTCTTTCGGGTTCCAGGAAAACAAATTGCTCTGGCAGATATAGGTAACCCAGCGGCCATGACCGCTGAAAGCCGGACCGGATTTTGGCCATTCCGTGCGGGTGATCCGGGTGATTTCGCCATTACCGATATTCAGGACGTAGATGTCGCCGCGAAATACATAGGCCAATTCGCTGTGCTCCCTGTTGTATGTGCCGCTCCGCATGCTGCGTGCTAGCTCAGCATCCGCAAACTTTGCCTTTGCCGGCTGCTGGCCTGTCAGAAAATATTGATAGGCCGAGTCTGAAAGCCCCTGGTCCGGATTCCATTGAAAAAAAAGTGATTTGCTGTCAAATCGCCAGCAGGGATCCAGGGGAGAACTGCCAATCCACTTCGGATCTTGCATGATCCGATCGACGGTCAGGGTGGGCACCTGCTGGGCCCAGGCCAGCTGCGCGCCGGAAGCGAGCAAAGTAAACAGGATCGTCTTCATCACATGAAGGTAATATTAGAGCAGGGTCCCGCGCATCACGACCAGAGCGACGGAAAAATAAATAACCAATCCGGTGACGTCCACCAGGGTCGCCACAAAGGGGGCTGATGAAGCCGCGGGGTCGGCTCCGAATTTCTTCAGCACAATAGGCAACATTGAACCGGCCAGCGTTCCCCAGAGTACGACCCCGATCAGCGAAAGTCCTACCGTAAGGCCGATCTGAAACCAATGAGGACCATACAAGTTGTTGAAGATGCCGTGAACCATCAGAATATGCCAGACATAAATCCGGATAAAACCGATTAGTCCCAGAATGCCGCCCAAAACCAGGCCGGAAAAAACTTCCCGGCGAATCACCCGCCACCAGTCCAGCAGCTTGACCTCGCCGACAGCCATCGCCTGAATGATCAGCGTGGACGCCTGGGATCCGCTATTGCCGCCGCTGGACATGATCAGCGGAACGAAGATGGCCAGGATGGTCGCTTTGTTGATCACGTCGTTGAAGTAGGCCATCGCCGTGGCCGTAAACATTTCGCTGAGGAAAAGGATCACCAGCCATCCAACGCGCTTTTGGATGAGCCGGAAAAAGGGAATTTCCAGGTAGGGGGCGTTGAGGGCTTCCGTGCCGCCTATTTTCTGGATATCTTCCTTGAATTCCTCATTGGCGACCCACAACACGTCGTCAATGGTGACGATTCCCAGAAGGACCTTGTTTTTGTCCAGCACGGGCAGCGCCACGCGGTTGTTCATTTTGAACGCCTGATTGGCGGCTTCCTGGTCATCATTCACGTTCAATGCGATGTAGCGGTAGTCGATCATGTCCGCGACTTTCTTGTCCGGGTCTGCAAGAATGATCTCCCGTATCCGGATATCATCAATAAACAGCCCCTTGTCATCCACGACATAGATGACGTCAATGGTTTCGCTGTCTTTTCCCACCCGGCGAATATGCTGGATCACCTGTCGAATCGTCCAGTCTTGCTGAACGGCAATATAGTCGGGGGTCATCAAGCGGCCCACGCTGCTTTCCGGATAGCCGAGCAGGGAGAGCGTGATTTTTCTTTCTTCCGGGCTGAGGTTCTTAATGAGTTCTTTGACTACTTCGCTGGGAAGGTCTTCCAGAAAGGAAGTCCGGTCATCCGCCGGAAGCGCATTGAGCAGTTCAGCCGTCTTAGCCGGGGAAAGTTCCAGGATAATTCTTTTCTGGGCGGGAAAGTCCAAGATCTTGAAGGTGCTCACCGCCCGGTGAATGCTGAGGTTGCTGATGATTTTCTCTTCGTAGTCCTGGAACTCATTAATCAGGGAGGCGACATCGCTGATGTTTTGATCATCCAAAAAATTATGGAGTGCGGACGAGTCATTATACTGGACTGTTTCCAGGAATTTGAGGGAAAGTTCATCATGCATGACCTCCGCAGGCATGATTCAAAAATACGATACTGAAACGATCCCCACCTCCTTCAAATGCGCTATCTTGGACCCAAGCCCTGGCTGATGATTCTTTCCAGCCTTCATATTGCGCCCTCAGGCCCGAAGGGACGCGGCGTGTTCACCCGGGAGCCCATTGAGCCCGGAAAACTCGTCGAGATTGCCCCGGTGCTCGTCCTGGACGCGAAGGACCGAACGCTGATCGACCAGACCCTATTGCACGACTATATATTTGAATGGGGAGATGTTCCGGGGCAATGCTGCATGGCCTTGGGATACCTGCCACTGTATAATCATTCCTTCCAATCCAACTGCGAATATGAAATGGATTATGATCAGCTCCTGATCCGTGTCCGCTCCGTTCGTTTCATTTCCCGCGGAGAGGAGTTGTCGATCAATTACAATGGCGATTGGAATAATATCAATCCGGTCTGGTTTGAAACCCGCTGAAGTTGCGGAACATTTTGGACTGTTTATTTCCTGTTCTTTGCCAGGACGGGGGAATACCGCAGCAAGAAACTCATCCCGTAACTGTTTAATTCCAGGCTGCCTACGCCTACCCCGGTCAGTGGGATTTTGAGGAATGGTTCAACCTGCAGAGACAGGCTATTGCTGAGGGTATATTCTACGCCCATTGAGAGATTTACCATGGAGAACCAGTAGTTCTTCCGGTCGCTGTAGTCTACATGATCGACCGCTAAACCGCCCCAGACAGGGAAGTAATAATCGTAAGACTCATGCCGCATCAGATAAGAAGACAATCCGGCATTGAAAAAGAAATGGGTTTTCCCGATGCTGCTGTAATCGTAACGCAGCGTAAGCGGTATTTCGTACATGCGACAGTTACCCTGGACATAGGCAATGTGGGCCCAGGATAGATTGCTGCTGGCCGGTACGTGAAAGTCATATCCGTTGGCCGCATAATTCTTTTTCGTGAAAATAAATCCCGAATTGATGGACAGGCTCCCGAAGAGCTGGTATCCGACCGTCAAGCCGAAATTGCTGCTGAGTTTATCATCATAGGCGCTTCCGACATTCGTGACGTCCGGAGCTACCATCGCGCCGATATGCAAGGAACGGTTGATGCGCAAGGAACGGGAATCCGGTCGGGGCCCGGTCGCAGGCAGGGCGGAAGCCACCGTGCTGGGGACTTGCGCGAGGCCGATACGCGATACGGTTCGATCGATTTGGGCCAATTCAGGCAAAGGCAGCTTAACCGGTCCGGTCGCGACAGAAAATGATTGCTGGTTGACGGCAGTAGCGGAACCGGCCTGCGCGGAAAATCCGGTTGAAGTGCGGGAATCAGTCAAAGGAGCCGGCGGATTCCAGGCATTCGATCGATCGTTTTGCAGGGAAATTCCGCGGCGACGATTGGGATCAGCAGAATGGAGCTTATTGCCTGACCGGGAATCGCTGGTCAGACCTGCTGAGCCCGGAGAGGCTACTCCCGACAGATCAGTAATTCTTGTTTTATGGTTGGCTGCGCGAAGGTTGTCGGACGAATTGATCGAACCCGATGGATGGGACAAGGAGAGGCTGCCGGGAGCATGATCGCCCGCAGGTAAATCGCGATGGTTCGACGCGTGAATGGCTTTGGAGGCGGACCCGGTGGACGACGGATCCCTCAATGATTTTCGGAGTGCCGGACCGGAAACCGGATTCACGGGAGCAGTACCCGCAGCCGACAACCCGGAAGGGAGTATGCTAACCTTTCGCTTTTCGTCGGAAGCACCTGTTCCGGAAGGAATACCGGCGGAGCTTCCAGAAGCAGCGGAATTCGCCGAGACCCCTTCGCTTGTCAGATGGTTTGTGGCGGGTTGGCTCTGGGAGCCTGCATGGCTGCTGGTTCCTTTGTCTGCCGCCTTCGGCTGGCTGGCTGGCAAGGATGCGGAAGCAGCAGAAGATGAACTGCCTGGATGGGAATTCCCGGAATTAGTTTTTATGAGCAGGATCAGGGATGCGGTGCAGGCCACGATGATCACAGCCAAATTCCGAAGAGGGCTGATGAAGGATCCCGGGCGGGCGGGGGGATTGGAAACACCCGTGCCAAGCTCCTGGTCGAGCAGCGGCTCCAGCTTTTCCCAGGAGGAAAGGCTTTGGTCAGGCTCAAACTGTCCTGCCGCCTCACGGCTCAGTCGGTCAAGCTCTTTATCTGACGGGTTCAACATATATTTTCAACTCAGTTTTTTTGGTCAGGATCTTTCGCAGGTTTTCTCTGGCTTTCGATAAATTGGATTTGGACGCGCCCACGGAAATTCCCAGCTGGTCTCCGATTTCTTCATGCGTCAAGCCTTCGATCACGAAGAGGTTAAATACGGTTCGGTAGGCCGGGGACAATTCCCGGATGGCTTCAATGATTTCCTTGTAAGCCAGGATATCCAGTCCCGTCTCCGTGCGGTCGGCAATGCGCTCCGACTCCTCGGTAAGCACATGACCGTTCAGATAATTGGCATTTTTCCGATAATGGTCAATGCAGGTGTTGATCAGGATTCGCTTGAACCAGCCTTTCAGTGCGATGGAGATATCGGCATGGCGGTTTTCGTCAAACTGACCGATATTCTTGAAGAGCTTCATGAATCCTTCGTTGACGATCTCTTCCACCTGTTCAAAGTGGTTTTGGTAGCGATAACAGATTTTTACGGCATACCCCTTCAGTAGTTGATACAACTCCTTCTGGCTGGCCCGGTCGTTCTGCCGGCAGCCGGCCAATACAGCGCCAATTTGCTTATTGCCAGTAATCAATGAAAAAACCCGGATTTAAAGAGATAGTGAAGATACTCAGCGCAAACTACCTCTCACAGCGAGAAAATACGTAAATCAATTGTTAAGGGTTGCCGGTAAGCACCTGTTTATTTGTTTTGATTCGCATGGTAAGTTATTAATTTATAAAGACTTAGAACTGGCCGCTGCAAAGAATCGCCAGATCGGCCCGAATATAAACCTGAACCTCCAGCTGTCCAGCTTCCGCCCGCAGGGCAAGAAGGCGAATGTCCCTGGCGCGGCCCTTGGCATTCAGATTTCTCGAGATGGGGCGGTTCAGCAAGGTATCCAGGGCAGGCATATTGGTTCTCACCAACGAGCCCACGTCCAGATAGGTCTTACCCTGGATCGATTTTCGGATGCGGTTACGAAAGAAAGTACGGGCGATTTTCAGCAGCAGGTCACTGCTCTCCAGGGAATAACTGATATCAGGTACGGTCAGGGTCTGCCTGGCGCTGTCAAGAATTGGTGTACCTCGGATGAAGATGCTCCCTTTGTTACTACCGCTGAAGTCCAGCCGCAATTCCAGTTGCCGGTTCGGAATGGATTTCACGGCAACGTCTTCGACGATGATGGTCCGGCCATTGACTTCGAAGGCCTTTTTGCGCAAGGTGTCGCTGATTAACCGAGAGAGAAATCCATAATCATAAGCTGCGTCAAGGTAGATCTGTATTCCACCGGGATTTTCGAGTTGATCGAGCGAAGGAAAGGAAAGCCCGGCAACGTGACGTGTACTGTCGGGTGAGAGCTCCGGATGGCAGGTCAGCCCGAGGGAAAAGCTGAAGCTGTCAGTAGCAAAACTCAATGGCCCGGCCCGGATGGCCATGGGATGGACCAGCAGCCAACCATATTTGCCCAGGCTTGTCCTGCTGAGCAGCTTTTCGGAAGCATGCCGGATGCCAGAAAAATCGGTGCTTGCCAGGGTTTGATCCAGTGAACGGCAAAAGTACAGGACGGAAGACCGGATGCTGTCCAGGACTTCAGCGGTAATGTCTGTGGCCAGGAAGGAGACCTGACACTTGTCCACCGCCTGAAGCTGGCTTAGGTGGGTCGCCGATCGCAATTGGAAGCTCGGCAAAAAGGCTAATTGGGAACTGATTCCGATATTAACGCGTCGCAAGGGCTCGGAGCCAAAGCCGCAACTTCCGGTTACCCAGGGGGAGACCGGTCGTCCCAAGGAACAAATACTTCGGCCCCCGGTTACCTGATAATTGCCTGTAAATTCTACGGACAAGTTATTCTGCTGGCAATTGACGCCCAGTCCGGAACGGGTAAAACGATACTTGTAGCGCAATTCGCAGGATGGCTGCACGTAATTGGGCCATCCCGGAGAATTGAATTCCCTGGCTACCATGGCTTCCGCGCGGGCCAGTAGCGGTCGGGCATTGATTCGAACCGGAATATCGATCGTGGACAGGGGCAAGGCAGGCAGGCTGTCTGCTTCGCCGGCCGGCTGGCCCGTCCTGATGCGGCGGGAAGAGGAACAAGCCGTGATCAAGATCACGAAGAAGGCCAGGCCGGAGGATGGCCCTACTAATAAGGATGGTAGGCGAAGTTTCACTGGTTGAGAAGCAAATAGCGGCTGCTTTAAGCCCAGTCCACACAGATGCCCGGCTATGAATCGGAGGCGCCTGATCCTTTTCGCCGCCCATTGATTTTCTTGCTCCGTTTGGGTCTGCACAACGGCTACTGCGTGGGCCGAAACAGTAACGGCTTCGCTACCCGGATATTGGCAAACTAACAAAAAAGCCGGAACCTTGAAAAGGTCCTGCTGGGGCTTGGATGGGTTCGAAAACAATTGTCTATATAATACGTTGAATGCGCTGGTCTTTCCCCCGCCGATCAGCCCGCTCAGGCAATAAGACCAATTGAATCGTAGGTTGGAGAAGCAATAACCTTTAACACTTCATTTTATGGCCAACATTCAGTCATCCATCCGCTCCAGCTGGTTTGAAGCGGTTTGGAACAACAAGAAATGAAAATGCCATCGATTTGATGCACTCCGAGGGCGTAGAGGTCCATGGAATAAGAGACGATGCAGAACAGAACTCAAAGGATGCGAAAAGTTCAAAAGGTTCCGACGCAATTTTTCAAACGAATTTCCCCAAATACGGATCAACATCGATTCCGTCATCGCGGAAGAGGACCGCGAAGCCTGCCGTTGCACGGTCGTGGCAACTCCCGGTCTTTCCGGTAAGCAGGTAACCTGTAGCGGCAGGGCCATGATCTGGGTTCGCAACGGCAAGATTTTCGAAGCCTGAAACAATTTTGATTTCCTCAGCGTAAATCAACAATTGGGCCTGTCCTGAACTACATTCCCGTTTCCGGCCTACTCCCGGGTGGTAGGCAAGTTTCTGTCCATCGCCAAGCTCCGATTTTGAATCATCGAAGATCTGATGCCGCGGCATAGCCAATCGAGCTCCTCCGCTTCCTGCTTTTAATGGGTGAAAAATATCTTTAAAAAGAACCCATGCCCATGCTCCGATTTGATCCATTTTTCACGGGTTTATTGTGGACCCATCAGCCTGTATCATTAGCAGACAGGGCTTGTATCGAAACTGAACAGTATTTTCTCCAATTTTTTTATATCCTAGTGAAAATCAACGACTCAATTGAAGGCATGCAACGTGCTGTCCCATGCGGGGCGGCGGCTGATGCCGCCAATCCGAAATCGTTAAACACATTCGTATGCTCACCAATTATCTCAAAACAGCCTGGCGCAATCTGCTGCGCAATAAATTTTTTACGCTCATTAACGTCTCTGGTCTCGCCATCGGCCTGGCAGTGGGCGTCATGATCCTGCTCTGGGTCGACAATGAATTGAGCTATGATCGATTCCACCAGCACGCATCCGCGATCTACGCCATCAATGCACGCGTGGGCGCTGGAAGCGGAGAGCAGGTCTGGCCTGGCACCCCGGCCCCGCTGGCGGTTTTTTGCCGGCAGTCCATTCCTGAAGTGGCCGATGTGGTTCGGATTTGTCCCCGGGGCGATCAGGCGCTCGTGAGCTTCGGGGACAAGAAATTTCCGGAAACGGCCTCGGCTTATATAGATCCTTCCTTTTTCCGCATCTTCAGTTTTGACTGGATTGAAGGGCAGCGCGAACACCCCTTTGCTGACAATCACTCCATCATACTTACCCAATCGACGGCCAAAAAATTCTTTGGAGATCAGCCTGCGCAGGGCAAGGTCCTTCAGATCGGGAACAGCCCCTTCCGCATAACCGGAGTGCTCAAGGATTTTCCGGAGAATTCCGAGATCCGCTACGATATGCTTTTTCCCTTGAGTCTTTACGCCAGCCAATTCCAGGGCAACGGGGATTGGAAAACGATCGACGAGGATCTCGGGAACTATTTTTACACTACCTACCTGCTACTGAAAGCGGGTTCTTCTCCTGAACGGGTGGCCGTCAAGCTTACGCAGCTTTACCGGAACAAACGCAAGAATGAACCCGAAGTTCAGCACAATTCATTCGAGCTGCAGCCATTGACCTCCCGTCATCTGGTTACACCCGATGGAAACCGCAGCGCGTTGCAGATGGTCCAGATATTTTTCCTGGTTGCGGTCATCATTTTAATTATTGCCTGCATCAATTATGTCAATCTCGCGACAGCCCGGTCGATCATCCGGTCGCGGGAGGTCAGCGTGCGCAAAATCATCGGTGCGGCCAAATACCAACTCTTTTTGCAATTTATCGCGGAGTCTGCCCTATTGTTCCTGTTGGCTTCCATCCTGGCAGTGCTGGTGATTTATCTACTGCTGCCCACCTACAATGAGCTTTCCGGGATACACCTGACGATCAGCTTCACGGAAAGTAGGGTATGGATGGTTGTGGCCTTCGCCGTAGGAGGCAGCCTGGCATTGGCCAGCGTATATCCCGCCCTGTTATTGTCTTCGTTCCAGCCAATCCAGACGCTGAAGGGGAAGCTATCCGCCCGGTTGGGAACGATAACCTTCCGCAAAGTCCTGGTCGTCACCCAGTTCGTTTTTTCCGTTGGGCTGATCATTTCCACGCTGGTAGTCAGCCGCCAGTTGACCTATCTCCGGGACAAGGACCTGGGATTTGATAAGGAGCAGGTATTCTCCTTTTACTTGCGCGGGGAAATGCACGACCACTTCGAGGCGGCAAGGAATGACCTGATGAAGCAACCCGGCATCCTGGGCGTTGGTGTTTCGGATAATGCCCTGACCAACCTGCAAGGCAATTCGACCGGAGACGCACAGTGGGACGGAAAGCAGGCCGGACGAATGTTCATCGTGCACGTGAATGGCATTGACAAAGACCTGATTCCCTTGCTTCGGATGCAAATGACGGAGGGCGCGAACTATACCGGCTCACCGGCGGATTCCCTGCATTTCATCCTGAATGAGACTGCCATCCGGCAGGCGGGGATCCATGATCCGGTCGGAAAACCTTTCTCCTTATGGGGCAATAAGGGAACCATTATCGGCGTGATGAAAGATTTCAATTATGCTTCGTTGCGGATGCCCCTGGAGCCGGTCGTATTCTATTATGACCGCACCGGTTGGTGCGTATTTGTAAAAACTACTGCCCGTGACGCGTCCAAAGCCATTGCCGCGGCCCGGCAGGTGTGGAGGCAATACACGCCCGATTTTCCCTTCAGCTATTCCTTTCTCGACGATGAGTTCAGCCGGCTCTATGATTCGGATCAGCGAACGGCTGTTTTGTTTCGCTCCTTTGCGGTGATCGCCGTGCTGATCTGTTGCCTGGGCCTCGTCGGACTCGCAACCTATACCGCACAAATGAGGACCAAGGAGATCGGGATTCGCAAGGTGCTTGGAGCTTCGGTGCCCGGAGTCATCCGATTGCTGGCCCGGGAATTCGTAATTCTTGTAGGCATGGGCATTGTCATAGCGGCTCCGATCGCCTGGCTGGCCATGAACAGCTGGCTTCAGCAGTACGCCTATCGAACGCAGATCAGCGGGTGGATCTTCCTGACCGCGGGCCTCGTCGCGATCTTGCTGACCATTTTAACCGTTAGTTTCCAGGCCGTGCGAGCGGCGCTGGCCAATCCGGTCTCCAGCTTGCGCGAGGAGTGAGCCCAATCCCACTGGCCACCTATTTCCTACATCGATGGCTTTGCCGATATCTCTAACTTGTCTCCATTCGTCCGATGGAGTTTATGACTGCGACGGATACGTCCTGCAGATTACCGTGATAACGATCAGCTACCAGGCGATCCGGGCAGGGAGGGCCAATCCGGTCTTAAGTCTCCGGACGGATTAGCCCGCTCTAAAGCAGGGCCAAGGCAAACGGATCTGCATTATTCGCTGAGAATGACCTGGTTCAAATATAGGGGATGGCCTTCCCTATCTATGCCTTCAGCGATGATCCGAAACCGCTTCGCTCGGGTGGAATGTGGAAAACTGAGGTGAAATTGCTGGTTGCTGTCAGCGATCAGGTTGGGGTTCCAGTACAAGGTTTCCCGCAGCTCCGCGTTGGATTCGCTGCTGGCAGCAATGGGGAAGGGCGCTGCATAAAATTGCCGCTGGATGCTGAAGCCGTGGAAGATCCAGGCATTGGGGGAGGCCGCCATTTCTGTTCTGGTCGGGTCCGGGCCCTTTTTCAGGTAAACACAGAGGGCTCCGACGGCTCCGCCGTTAAACGGGGCAACGGAGGTCGGTGGGGGCAGATAGCGGATCAGGGCCACGTCGTTTAACGGAATATTGGAAACATCTGAAAAGGTCGTTTGCCGCTCGTCGACATAAAAGTAGGGCATGGAAGTAGAGGGAGGCATGCCGTTGTCTGTGGTGATATCGCCATTTACGGTATTTTTTGTCTGCATT
>Ga0207040_1108_pt1 | contig 24774 bp, 23 predicted proteins | sample Alteio_BWMinCont_72_FD_153279 | JGI IMG/M metagenome (GOLD analysis project Ga0207040, IMG submission 153279) | Enriched cells from forest soil in Barre Woods Harvard Forest LTER site, Petersham, Massachusetts, United States -... | ecosystem: Environmental > Terrestrial > Soil > Temperate forest >... | reverse complement strand
GAATCATGGATAGATCGAATTTGGATGTGCCCGTTTCCAAGGTCCGGTTCCCGGAAACCTTGGAAGCCTGGGACACGCCGTCCGAATTGTGCAGAATGAACATGACTTGAAACAGCGGCATGCGGCTCGGATCGCGGTCCGGCTCCAATTCCGCCACCAGTCGCTCGAACGGAAAATCGGGATGGGCATAGGCGCCCAAGGCGCGCTCCCGCACTTGTTGCACCAAAGACAGGGAATTCTCACGTCCGTGGAATTTTACGCGCAAAAGAACGGTGTTCAGAAATAAACCGATAACCTTCTCGGTTTCGCTATGCGTTCTTCCGGAAATCGGCGTCCCTACGACGATGTCATCCTGCGCGGTATAACGATGAAGTAAGGCAGTGAAGGCAGCCTCGAGCATCATGAACAACGTGGCCTGCTGCTTCCGGCCGAGAATTTTTATTTGCGCGAGCAGCTTTCCTGAAAGTTGGAATGTCTCCGTGGCGCCCCGGAAACTTTGCATTGCGGGACGCGGTTTGTCCGTGGGCAATGCCAGGACGAATGGAGCGTCTGCCAGTTCTTTCTTCCAATAGGAAATCTGGCTTTCCAGAACGTCACCCTTCAGCCATGTCCTCTGCCAGGCGGCGAAGTCCACATACTGGATCGGCAGTTCAGGAAGAGGAGATGTTTTTCCTTTTGAAAACGCTTTGTAAAGAGTCGCGAGTTCGTGATGAAACACTTCCATGGACCATTCATCCGCAAGGATATGGTGAATGGTGAGAAGGAGACGATGATCCTCAGAGGACACGTGGACCATGGTCAAACGAAGCGGCGGTGCAAGCGATAATCTGAACGGTATGCGAACTTGTTCCCGCAACACGCGTGTCCATTCAAGCTCGCGTTCCTTTTGTGATTTGGAACTGAGGCTCAGTTCCACGAGAGGCAGCTCCGCTTCCGGCAAGATGACCTGTACCGGTTGCCCACCGCTGTGGGAAAACGTGGTGCGCAGGATGGCGTGGCGGCGCACGACTTCCTGAATGGCTCTCTGCATCGCGTCCGCGAAGTACTCTCCGCGGAAGTGAATGATGTCGCCGATGTTGCAGACCGGGCTACCGAAGGCGATATTATCAAGAAACCAAAGTTGCTCCTGCGCAAAAGAAAGCGGAGAAGAGCCGGTCGGCCCCTGTGGTTCAATCCGCTGAACCGCGGCAGCGCTTTTGGACGCGGTTAGCGCATCCGCCAAACCGGCGATCGTCGGATTCTTAAAAATAGTCTGAATCGAAATGTCCAAGTCGAGCGCGTCCCTGATCCGCGACACTGCCCGGATGGCCAACAAGGAATGGCCGCCAAATTGGAAGAAATCGTCATGAATCCCGATTTCGTCAACTCCCAATAGTTCCTTCCAAATCCGGGCAAGGGAGTTCTCGGTTTCGGTCTGTGGTTGAACGATGCCGCGCGCGAGTTGCCGGTCTTTGTTTGTGGGTGCAGGCAGCGCTTGGCGGTCGATCTTGCCGTTTGGGGTGAGAGGCAGCTTTTCCATCCGCACGACGAAAGTCGGGACCATGTAGCTGGGAAGCTCTTTGACCAGGTGGGCGCGCACTTCGTTCGCCGGCAGCGGGTTTTCGCTCACGTAATAGGCGGCGAGCCGGTCCACGGCTGGTTCATCGGATGGCGGCGGCTCGGAATAACCGATTTGCTCCATGAGCTTGCGAACGCGCACTTCATCAATTTCGTCTTCCAGCTCGTTCATGGCTTCGCCGCGGGTTTTCTGGTTGAGGCGCACGTCCCAACTGTAAGGCAGCGAGTAGTTATGAAATCCGCGCTGTTTCTTGTGAAGATATATACCTAGATCGTTAATCAGACAATTCGTGGAACGTCCCGTATCGGACGGGCGAAACCAGGCTCCGCGCTTTTCCAGTTCGGCGCAGAGTTCCTCGAGCGGCACGCTCCAATAGCGGTAAAAATCCACGAATTTTATCCGGTCGAATATCTCTTCGCCCTGCAGAATATCCACGGCCAGGTGGCAGGACACCGAATCGGCGCGCTTGTGATACGCCTTGCGGGCATCGAGCACCAGTGCGTCCAGCTTCACCACGTCAAAGTCTTTGCGCTTAAAGACGTCCTCGGTGAGCCGCGTTTCAAACAGCTGCCCGCGCGACAATCCCGTAACGATGTAGCCGATATTTTTTTCCTGGGCTAAATTCGTGGCCAGCGTGTAAATCGTCTTGAAACACCCGTTGCAGACGTTGGAGAATTGTTTCAGGCTATCCACAAAAATTTCGTTCATGTGCGGGGTGGTTCCGAAGACGTGGTCCACGCCAACCATTTGCACGACCCGCCGAATGTTGGCTATGGCTTCGTCCGACAGAAAGCCATTGTCCAGCGTGAACGCCAGCGCCTTCAAGCCCAGGTCTTTGATCTTGTACAGCATGTAGGTGCTGTCTTTGCCGCCGCTGAACAACACCAGGCAGTCATATTCGCCCTTCCGCGCGGATTTCATTTCGGCGGCCAGAACCTTGAATTCGTCCGGAGTCTTGAAATACGCCTGCGCCCTGTCGACATAGCTGTCGTAAGAGCGGCAAATGTTGCATGCGCCATCTGCGTCGTAGGTGGTTCCGGGTAGATTGGAAGCCACGCCGCAACGCGCGCAGTAAATCAACTCTTTGGCGTTCTTCGCCGCGCCCTGAGGAACGACATCTACAACGCACTCGCTCACGCCGGGGAGCGATCGCAGGCTGGCTTCAATCTCGCCAAGTTCAACGCGAACGCCGCCGATTTTCACCTGATCATCGGCACTGCCGAGAAATTCCATCACGCCATCGCCTCTCCACCGAGCAAGGTCACCCGACTTGTACAAACGTAAAGATGACGGATGCAGGAGCGGCAGTTGAGCAGTCGAGTCTTTTTGCCGTGGATCTTCGAGTGTCAGAAATTTTTGCGCAGTGAGTTCCGGCCGATTCAGGTAGCCACGAGCCAATCCAATGCCTGCCAGATATATTTCACCCGTTAGACCTGTAGCCACAGGGTTCAAATGCTCGTCGAGGATATAGGCTTCGGAATTGGCGGCAGGAATTCCGATTGGCACGGACAGTCCGCGGTCATTGTGTGAATCGTAAAGATGAATCATGCAGCCCACGGTGGCTTCCGTAGGACCGTATTCGTTGAAAATTTCCACCGCTCGGCCGAATTTCCTGGTGACGCCGAGCGCCAGATGGGTCTTGAGGTCTTCTCCACCGACGATCAGTTTGCGAATCCTGGTCGCTCCCAGATCCATCTCTTTAACGATGGCGAGGTGCGATGGCGTGAGCTTTACGATGTCCACTACCCCATCCTCGAATACTTCGAGGATCGCCATCCCCGGCGCGTTCGGTTTTTCGCCGTAGATCACGATGCGACCACCGGAAATGAGGGGCGTAAAAATCGACGTGACCGTCAAATCAAACGCCAGCGACGAGAAGAGTGGCCATGCCAGCCGCTCGCCGCCGCAATACGTCTCGTTGGCCCACCAGATGTAATTCCCCAGGCTGCGATGCTCGATCAAAACACCCTTGGGTTTTCCCGTAGAGCCGGAAGTGTAGATCACGTAAGCCAGATTGTTTTCGGTTAGGGAAGCAGGCACCGAATCCGGACTCTGAAGGGCGATCGCCTCGGCGTCTTCGTCCAGCGAAATAATTTGGACGGGGCTGACCGGCAAGATCGGGCGGATTTGCTGCGTCGTGAGGAGGAAGCCCAGTTGCGCATCTTCGATTATTAGCGCCATGCGCGCGCTGGGATAGCTGGGATCGATCGGAACATATGCCCCGCCGGCCTTAAGCACAGCCAGGATGGCAATCAACATTTGGTGCGAACGGTCGACGGCCACCCCGACAAACGTCTCGGTGCCGACTCCCTCGGACTTGAGGTAATGGGCGAGGCGATTACTTTCGGCATCCAAATCGCTATAGGTTAGTCGTTGGTCCCCTGAAATGACGGCAATGTCGTTGGGTGTCCGCCCCGCCTGTTCCTGAAACAGACGTACAACGTTCCATTCTCGCGGCGGAGTCAGTTTCGGAGCCTTTAAGCGACTCGAGTCCTCAGGCACTGTCACACACCATGCTGGGCTTCCGAATTCGTTCTTTCCGAAGCTCATTTCGTCTTTCGCTCATATCTCAACGCATGATACCTGAGCGCACCGTCCAAGGATTGCCCGGTGTAAAAAATCTCGAAACCCATAAGACGGGAACAACGAAGAGACGGCTTGTTTTCCGTCTGAATGTCGGCGCGAAACTTGGAATAACCTAGCGCGGTTCCCTGGTCCAGGCACTGCTGGACCAATACCTTGGCCAGACCCCTGCCCTGGAAGGAACGCGCCAATCCGACCTTGCTGATGTAATATTCATCCTCGGCGACGGATGCGAATGCATGCAAGCTTTGGGACAGCCGTCCGATCAAAGACCCGCGGGAATTCACGTCCAGAGTCTTCCAATAAGAATTTACATCGGAAATCCTGGCTCTTTTTAGTTCTACGCCGCCTAAACCGATAATTCCACCGGCAAGCTGTGATCCGCACTGAAGAAACGTCATCCGTTGAAGAAATACCTCAGACGAGGGCTGCTTCATCCACATAGCTACCGTGCGCTCCGCCGCTTCCCGACTACCGCAAAGCCAATCGAAGTAGGGTTGTCCGGCAGCCAGAATCCACCCGAAAGCGTCAGGAATCAGCGCGTCCGGATCAGGATAATCCTGGACACTTCGGAAGGTGACCGGCGCTATATTCGCGGCTGTAGCCTTTCTGATGGGATGAGAACTCATCGGGGAATTGAGAGCAATTATCCTTCCCTTGGGGATAGGAAAGGGCAATTGTAGTCCTTATGTATCAATAACTTCTATAAATTAGTGAGCCTACGAAGAGCGTTGCTGTGGTTGACCGGAAGCTGAAGGAAAATACTTGCCCTAACTGGCCATTCGTTTACTCAGCAGCGCGAAATAATCTCAATGCCCAGTCGTAAAAACCATCTCGGTTGGCAACTCCTTCGCCCGGCCGACAGCAACAGATCTGCTTGGCGAATCGTTCTTCTGCAAAGTTCCGTTATTGTAAGGTTGACTGCGTCACTGTCACAGCTGTAATTAAACTTGGAACACCGAAATAAATGCTGGAAGCCTGCGCGCTCGAACTGACATTGTCTACAACGATTCCCGTGGTCCCGTTGCCTTCAGCGGCGTCCGCCCCCTGAGTACCGGCAGGAGGAAAACTGTTTGGAAATAAACCGGTGTAAGCGTTGACGTTATACACGGCCATTTTAGGGAACGCAGTCTCTGACGCACTTACAACGATAAAATCGGCAGGCGCATTCAAAATTTCGGTGACGGGTGAGAACTGAGAAGGAGTCGAAAACGGAATAGCAAAGATGTTCCCCGGCGTGCCAGACATCATGCTGTGGCTTGGGCTCGGATTGAATCCTGCCCCGTAAAGAGTATCCAGGGTGCCAGCACTGTTTAAGCCCCATTCATAAATCAGCCAATTCGTGGAGGTAGTACTCGAACAATACGCATCATTGAAAGCCGGGGCGTGAAGATTAAATCGTCCGGCTGCGCCTAATGTCGCGACAACTGGGGAACTCAAGTCTGTCGCACTGGCCTGGACCAGAACAAAGCTTAAGGAGGACGAATTTCCGCTCACGGCATGGACGAAACCGTTAACGGTGTCCACCAACGGCGGATCCACAATTCCTCCATCCGTTGAACCATTTCCCACGATCAATGGGGTGATCGCTACTCCCGCAGGGGTAAACCCATAGAGCTTGCCGTCGGAGCATCCGACAAAAATGTTCCCGTTACCAGCAACAACGGGGCCAGTCAGCGCTCCCACGCAACCGGTAGCTTTCGCTCCTCCCACGCCCCATCTTGGATCTAGGCTCGGCGCCGCACCCGCGCAAGTCGTCAAAATGCAAAAGACATTCATGACGCGGAACAGCGTGCCACTGTCATTTCCGACGTACGCCAGGTCGCAATCGTAGTCAACAAAGGGCGAAGAGAGTGTGTCGCTGGCTGTTCCTGAGGCACGTAGCAGTGCCAAATCCGTTACGGCACCCGGACCCGGAGCTGATCCAGAAAAACTACTAGTGAGCTGTATGGTAGAGGTTGTTACGTCCTGTAGGTTTGTTGCCACGCCGTCACCAGTTTTCGGGGCCAGGACGTGAAAATGAGCTGCTGTGCCGGCTCCTTTTTCGACGAACGCGACCTTCGTACCGTCCAATGAGAGAGCCGGGGACGTGGAAACCACGCCGTCCGCCGCGGTAACGTTATATGACCAGATCGTGATAGCCGAAACACCGTCATCATTCGGGCCGGCCGTTCGATTGCACATGCCATTGCCTCCCACCGTCCCGCTATAAAGATGATTGAAGCCCACGATATTCGGCTGATTTGCGCCGCCTACAACATTCACTCGAAACACGACGAAATCGTTTGGGCAGCTCGGCGTGGCGTTGACGTCGAAAGTATATTTTGCAGGGAACATGGAAGGCGCTGTTGTACCGCCTCCCAAGGAGATACTCCAGTCGCGATCGAGGTTACTTTGTTTGCCGTGGGAATGCCCATGCCTTTTGTCGCTGTCTCTGATCGTCGTCTTTATCGTTGTCTCGGTCTTTCACGCGGCGCCAGTCTTCGCGTTCCGCTGCCTGCCAACTGGGGATCGCGCGCGGGTCGTGCTGCAGCTTGATCAAAGACTCAATTGGGCCGAAGCGAGGATAGACGACATGGCGGCGGGTCCAGTCTTGCACGATGCCATTCGGAGGATGATCTGTCTTGGGGTCTCTGTTCTGGTTGTGATCTTTAGTCCTGGGCGAAAGTCGGAAAACTGAAAAGGCCAAGCAGGAAAAGTGCGCACACCGCGAATCGGAAGGGGGCAAACGGGTTTCGCACGATGGGTCTCCACTAAATGTTAATTCGGCATCGGGCCAAGGGCCATTTTGTTTCGCCGGTTCCAGCAAACGGCGCGCCCGTGCCCACTGACGCACCATTCTCGGATTCGTCGGAATCAATAACTGCACATGTATTATCCTTGAAAAGATTGCCATACATGAATGATTGCACGCCGCAAGGATCGATTCTCGGCATTGCGGGGCGTCAGTGGTATCATCCGGCCATGCTCGTCGCCGGAATGAGGAAAGACATCTTTGGTGGGCCAGCCCGTTATAAAAGAGGTTTACTCGCATAGCAAAAAAGAAAATGGACATTTTTCTTTTACGATCCTTGTACGATAAAGGAGGCCAAGACGATGAAACGCCTGTTCCTGAGCGCGCTCGCCGCCGGCGTGTTGTTCGGCGCCGCCCTGCTGACTCTATTGCGAACTTCGATTGCTTTTGCCGCCGATGACGCTCCAACCTTCCATCAGGCGGACAAAAGTTTGTCCGACGCCCTCGCAGGGGGCGACAAGAAAGCAGTCGCCGCTCTTCTGGATGAACGCTTCCAGTGGGTCGAGGCAAACGGAAGAATCCACACGAAGGCGCAGGTCCTCGATGATCTGGCCCAGTTCGCCGCGGACAACGAAAGCGGGATCGATGTGCGAACTGTGGATTTTCTCGGACAGGTCGAGCGCGTGCTCGGGATCCACCATAATCAGCGCTTTGCCCATCTGTGGGTAAAAAACCCCGCGGGCTGGCAGGCGTTCGTCTTTCTGAACATTCCCATCCCCGCGGAGAGGCCGGATTACTCGGCGCCGCCCGGTCCTCCCGCCGAAGCCGACAAGATTTGCGAAAATCCCTGCAAGACGCTGCCTTACAAACCTGAAAATCCAGCGGAGGAAGGGGCGATGGCAACGTGGTTTCGTTTGAAGAACGATGAATGGCATCCAAACCCGGAAGATTGGGCCGCTCATGCCGACGACAATCACGAAACGCTCACGCCTCGAGCGGACATCCCGAAATTGCAGCATGTCGAGGAATTGGCCGAGGAACGAAAACTCTACGGAGAGAATGGCGGCTCGGGAGGTTCCGCGGTCCAGTCGATGCGCATGTTCGATTTTGGAAATGTGGTAATCATGCAGGCGTTTCAGGGACGAAATCCCTCCGCCAAACCCACCAGCTGGAATCTACGCGTCTTTCTGAATCGTGGTGACGGCTGGAAAATCGCTTTGAGCGCTCAGACGAATATTACGTAGCATCTGTCCCCCGAATCTGGTTTGACGGGTGCCCGACCCGTTGTGCATTTCCAAAGGTGGGTGTTTAGATTCGAGGCTACCGGGAATGTGGAGATGGATGAGGCAAAATTCCCGAACCTTGCAAAACACGCAAGGATGGGCACCCGTTGAGGGGCAAATGAAAATGATTCAGATCTCACCACGATCGAGAGTAGCAGCTGCGGTTGTACTCGCAGCCGGGCTTTGTTTTTCCGCAGCGGGATTGCTTCTGTCGCGGCCCGCATCTTTGCGCGCGCAAGAGGAAAAGATCGTTTGGAGCGACCGGGAGAAGCCTATCGCGGAACAGATCCGCGGCCTGCGCGCAGTCCCGGATGATGCAAGGGCAGAGGCCACAAAAAATCTGGCTCTGGAAATTCGGCGGCTGCCAGTGACACCGAATAAGCTGCGCCTGGCGAACAGTCTCGCGATGCTTTCGACAGAGGGAGACTTCGGCCACGATATGTTGCAGGAGGTGGCGACAACATTAGCCGCAGCGCTTCGTGAACAGCCGCTTCCCGGAAAGCAAGGCCAGCCTCCCCGTCCCTACGTTGAACTCGCCGAACTCGTGCGCTACGAACACGTGCAAGCGTCGCTCGACGATCCGCAATTCGCCGCAGCCATATCCAAAATCGCAGCGGATAACGAGCGCCGCGAGCAGTCTGATTTTACGCTTGGAGCTTTAAGCGGAAAAACATGGACTTTGAAGGAGCAGCGCGGCAAGGTCGTGGTATTGAATTTCTGGGCCACGTGGTGCCCACCCTGCCGAAAGGAAATGCCTGACCTCGAAGCACTTTATCAACAATTCAAGGATCAAGGTCTCGTGATTTTGGCCATTTCAGACGAAGACGCAGGCAAAGTGAAACCCTTCATCGCGCAGCAGAAGGTCACCTACCCCATCCTGCTCGATCCCGGACGAAAAGTGAACGAACTCTTCCAGATCGAAGGCATTCCCAAAACTTTCGTTTACGATCGCAACGGAAAACTAGTCGCGCAGTCGATCGACATGCGAACTCGCAGGCAGTTTCTGGAGATGCTGTCACAGGCAGGATTGAAGTAGATTTATTGTCAAGGCCGGCTCATTGAGATTTTATGACCGGTTCCGCTTGGCAGGATGATGTCTCCAGTCATATTCTTGCCATCGGGCGAAAGTTTCCCAAGAAAATTCACTTGATCGGACGTAAGGCCTGTGACAATTCCACCGGCCGCTACCGCTACGTTTCGAAACTGAAGGTTCATGGATACCGAAGGATCGGCCACAGTCAGCAAGCCATTGGAAGACACGGAAAAGGAAAATGCCGCGGGCAATGAACGGCCATCCGCCAGGGTGATTGTGCCCTTCCAATCGCCCACAATGGATCGGGAGGATCCTGATTCCACGGTGGCCTCGGCGGTCTTGGTCCCTTTGGCGCCTACTTTCTTTTCGAAATCATCGAACTTTGCTCGGGTATCCTCGCAGATGTACTCCATGATGTTCCAGCCGGGCTTCAAAATGTATTTTCGCTGGGTCTTCAAGGTGGACGTGTAGGCCAGCGGGTCGTCGAGGGTGATGTCGATCATCAGCGTGTCGTGATCCACACGCCGCATGCGCTCCACGATGTGCAACGCCTCTGAATGCGGGTGCCCTGCAACGTCCAGCCAGGTCTGGTCGTTGAAGCCGGTGGAATCGACCACCAGCGTGTCTCCCTCCCATTTGCCTGTGGAGTCGCCCATCCACGTTGGGTTGGCATCTTGCGGATGATCCCTACCGTCGGTGAAAATCTGGCGCACGAAGTGGCCGTATTCAAAAAACATGATCGCGCGGCCCTGAACCTGAAGGATTTCCACCGGATAGGCGTGCGTGTATATGTTCGGCACGCCGGGGGGAAGGCATTCAGAATTTGGGTCGTTGGAGGTGAGCGCAGTGTATTCGCCGCCGATGGGATGGTTGCCCTTGAATTTCTCCTGGCCCCAGGGAGTGAGGGGCAGAGCGTTTATGTGCTGGCCCTGCGGGTCGGCCCAGATGAAATTGAAAGTGTTTACCGAGGACGGATACCAAACTCCGGTCAAATCCCCGGCATGCGCCACCTTCTGGCTCCCCGTTGGAGTTTGCGAAAACAGAGGAGATGAAAATAGAAACAGCGTCGCACCCGCGAGCGAAACGATCCTTGGAATTTTCATTTGGAAGAATCCGGCGGCAACACTGTTCCCGGGAGTTCGTGGCCGTCCGGGAATACCAACTTTTTCACCTGCATCCCTTTTTCACCGTTTTTGGCTGGCGCGCCTATGACGGTGACCTGATCGCCGGGTTTAAGCGTGCTCCTGCTCCAGCCTCTCCTCGACAGAAGATTCGGACTGGGGAGTTCGCCGTCCCATTCAATGGCCTTGCCGCTATCCTCTTTCACGGTGAAAACGAGCAATGTGTGCGGATTGACGAACTGGAGTTGCTTCACTGTTCCGGTCAGGGTCACGATTTTGGTCATGTCATATTCGGAAGCGCCGTGATGCGCGAATACAGGAATTGAGGTCAGGAAAAATACGATCGTTAATCCAGGCTTCATGATTCGTCCATTATTCATGCACTCTCCGTATTTGAAGCAGCCTTATCTATTTTCATTTCGCATGTGGGTTATCAATCGCTATTGCCCGGCTCCAGAAATTGGATCATGCATATCGCGACTCACAGTATCCCGTCAATCGTTTTTCATGGCGTATCATTGTGCGGGCGTCTGAGTAGCACAGACTTCCGTCTGTGGATTTTCGATCTGGGCGAAAGTCGAATTCCACAGGCTGAAGCCTGTGCTACAGGAACGCATCAGGGAGTCTTTTATGGCGCAGACTTCAGTGCCACCAAAATCTTAGTTGGAAGCAATGCGCGCGATGCCTGCCCCTGCGGCTCGCCAACGGCCGTGCAGCTTGGCGAACACGCGCATCACGCGGTATTGGCCGTCGTAACTGGTTTCGCCTTGCTTGCCGCGAATCGTCGTGGTGTCCGTCAGCACGGCAACATCCGGCGATGCGTACCGCACCTGAATATCGCTGGATTGGATCGCAAGATCGCCTAATTTCGTATTGCCAATCATCTCGACCTGTTGCTGCTTGCTGACGAGAAATCCCCCGGGATGAATTTCCACGAAGTTGTCCGCGAAAAGCCATGCGGCAGTCTCGCTGTCGTGGTTGTGCGCCGCATCGAGCCAGACGTGATCGAGAATTGCGACCGTACCGGTGACGTCTTCTCCCTCGGCGGCCGGATTCTTAGGCGCCCGCCCCAGGGCTAGCGCGGCAGACGCTACGATCAGAAGAATTGTTACGAACCCGTATGCGCGCTTCATAGCGTTCCTCCTGAAACATCTGGGGACGGCATCACGTGGCGCCGGCGGGACGCCGGGGCCATGCAGAACAAACCAAACTCATTTCTTTGTCAGATCCGGATTCATCACCACGCCGGTCGCCCGCCAATTACCATTTTGTTTAATAACCACACGGAAAACATTGTATTCGCCGTCCAGGCTCTTGCCGTTGCTGTCGTGGCCTTTGATTACCGTATGATCGGTGAGGATGGCCACGTTTCCGAAAACGTGGACCTGGATGTTTTCGGGATCGAGCGTGACAAGCGTGGGGCGGTCGGGGCGTTTCAGGATGCCGAGCCACTCTTTTTTCGTATACGCATGGCCATCGGCGCGGACGAGGACGTAGCTGTCAGCGAAAAACTTCTCCAGATAAGCCAGGTCACCTGTCCGTTCCGAATCGAGCCACTTGTGATCGAGCGCTCCCCAGTCCACTTCGCCGTCAGAAGCCGCGCTTTTCGTTTGACCATCAGCCCGCGGGGCAAAAGTCAGGATTAACGCCAGCGCTCCAACGTGTATGTTTCTCATTTCTACGCCCCCTCGATGGCACCGAATTCGCGATAACAAGGTTGCCATTTCCTGGAATGGGAACATGGCCGACGAGCAATTCAGCCGAACCTTAGCCGAGACGGAATCACGTTATAGCCTCTCAGCAGGAATACACTAGTTCTTTACTTCAAATCGTTGCGCACCACTTTTCCGCCTTTCATTACGAACTTCACTCGCTGAATTTCCGAAATATCCTGTACTGGATCGCCGGAGACGGCGATCACGTCGGCGTATTTTCCTTTTTCGAGCGAACCAATATCGTTCTGCCAGCCCATCACTTCGGCATCGACCAGTGTTGCTAGCTGTATCGCTTTGGCGGGAGCCATGCCATGCTTCACGAGCCATTCGAATTCGGTGTATTGGTCGCCGTGAGCGTAAGGATCGCCGTCAACTCCGCTGCCGAACATCATTTTTACTTTCATAGAGAGACCCATTTGAAATGTTTTCTCGAAGATCGACGGCAGGTCGTATTTTCCGCCGGTCGCCTTCCGATCGTGCTCAACAATCTCCGGCAACGAATAACGATATCCCGTGACGTCCCAATAAATCCCTTTTTGAATCATCATGCTCATTTCGGATTCGTCAAGCGCCTGCCCGTGCTCGATGGTGTCGACTCCGGCTGCGACGGAATACTTCAGTCCATCGCCTCCGTACGCGTGCGATGCCACGCTGCGATGATGACGATGGGCCTCATCCACGATGGCCTGCACTTCTTCGAGCGTGAGCATTGGCTCCACAAATAATTCGCCAGTGGGGCTGAAGGAATATCCGCCCGCGGGAAATATTTTGATCAGATCGGCGCCATAACGAATCTGTTCGCGGACCGCTTCGCGCGCTTGCATAACGCCGGTGATGTTCTGCTGCCCTCCGGTCAGATTGATTCCCGGCACTCCAATGTAATCCGATCCCGAGCCGCCGATACCGCGCGTCGCGACTTGGAGACGCGGACCTTCGATCATTCCCTTATTGATGGCGTTGCGCACGTCAACGTCGCCGTACCCTTCGCCGTGCGTACCCACGTCGCGCGCCGCCGTGAAACCGGCTCGCAGATCGGTTCGCGCGTTCTTGACGGCAATGATCGTCCAAGCTTCCTTGGATGTGTTGACGCGGCCGCCGGCCGTTAGGCTGTCATACACATGCGTGTGGCCGTCAATCAGACCGGGCATGACTGTGGCCCGGCTAAGATCGATCACTTGCGCGCCGTCGGGAATTTTAATTCGATCCTCTGGCCCGACATCCGTGATTCGCTCGCCTTGGATCAAGATGACTTGTTTCGTGAGGAGCTGCCCAGTCTTGCTGTCGAACAACTGCCCGGCGCGGATCGCGACCGCCTGCGGAGTCTGGGAATGAACAGCGGCGGCGAACGCGATCATCGAGAGAAATGCGCCAGCCAGAAATTTCGTGCGAACCATCAAATCCTCCTGGTAAATTTTAGTATGGCTATGCCTGATAATTTATCACGATTCGTGGCCGAGGTTTCAGCCTGCGGGGTTTGATCCATGGAAAAACTAAACCCCACAGGCTGAAGCCTGTGCCACCATCGGTATACAATACTTGCCGCGAGGCACAATGAAACACAATCAAGCGGATCTGGCCCGCGCGTTTCTCGAACTTCATCGGGGCCCAAAAATATTGGTCCTGCCGAATGCCTGGGACGTGGCGAGCGCACGAGTTTTTGAGGATGCGGGATTTCCCGCGATCGGCACATCTAGCGCCGGCGTCGCATTTTCTCTGGGCTACCCTGACGGGCAGAAAATTCCGCGCGGAGAAATGCTCGCGGCCGTGCGTCGCATTGCGGAAGCCGTCCACGTGCCCGTCACCGCGGATCTGGAGGCGGGCTTCGGAAGCACCCCGGAAGAAGTTGCGGACACGGCGCGAGAGGTAATCGCCGCAGGGGCCGTGGGAATGAATCTCGAAGATGGCGTCGAAGGTAAACCCGATTCGCTCGCTGACGTGAATCGTCAGAAGGAAATCATCCTCGCGGTGCTGGGAGCAGCCGCATCCGCCCGCGTTCCGATTGTGCTGAATGCCCGCACGGACATATTTCTGTATGGCATCGGCCCGGCGGAAACTCGACTGACGCGTGCGATTCAACGCTTGAACGCATATCGCGCGGGCGGCGCGCAGTCGGTGTTCGCCCCCGGCGTGAAGGATAAGGAATCCATCGTGCAATTGACGCGTGGAGTTACGGGACCGTTGAACATTCTGGCGACAGTTGGGACCCCGCCTGTTGCGGAGCTGCAACAACTCGGCGTAGCTCGGGTAAGCATCGGGTCAGGACCGATGCGCGCAGCGCTCGGATTTCTAGGACGCATGGCGCACCAACTTCGTGACGAAGGTCTTTTCACATTGATGACCGACGGCGCTCTTCCTTACCCAGACACAAATCAACTGTTCCAGACCAAACGTGGCCGTTCTTGATCCGGGAATGATCCAGCTTGACCGGGCGAATCCTTAAGTTATACAAGAGGGCAAGCTCGCAATCGATTTTCGAGGTGCGATTTTGAGGAATGTATCGTCTATTGCTGGTGGCTTAGCTTTTTTTTTACTCATGGTGTCGGCGCCCGCTGTTGCGCACCACGGATTCTCCGTGGAGTTCGACAAAGATAATCCTCTCACGATTACCGGAACCGTCACAAAGATGGAGTTCATGAATCCGCACATCTATTTCTACCTGGATGTGAAAGGCAAAGATGGCAAAGTGGTGAACTGGGCGTTTGAAGGCGGGCCTCCGAACGTGATCTACCGGCAAGGCTGGCGAAAAGATACGTTGAAGCCGGGCGATGTGGTAACGGTCAAAGGTTTTCGCGCAAAAGACGGGACTCATTTGGCGGCCTGTTCGGCCGTCAAGCTTCCCGATGGGCGCGAAATCTCCGCCGGGTCGGGGGGCGTCTCCCAGAATGCGTACGGCTCGGCAATCTCCACGGATGGCAAGAAGTAAAATGAGCGCCAGCGAAAATCGGAACCGAGGCCGAGCATGAAGAAAACCTTCCGGGTCGCAAATGTTTGCGCCGCATTTCTGTTTCTCATTTTGCCTTTCGCGATGGCCTGCGGCAGCCGCGCGGCATCGGGCAGTTCGCAGGCCGCGACTCCGCCGGACTTGAACGGGGTGTGGTCCGCGCCGTTTACGCCGGACATCTCGAAAGCCCTGGGGCATCAGCCTCCCTTTACGGCGTACGGCGCCTCGCGATTTGCGAAAGAGGACGAGATTGACGACCCTCTGACCAAATGCCTGCCCATCGGTCCAGCACGTGGAATTCAGGCGGGCCTCATGCCGTTCCAAATCGTCCAGACACCTTCGGTGTTCACCATTCTCTTCGAGAACCAGCACACCTTCCGCATTATTCATACGGACGGACGCGCTCATCCAAAAGATTTGGACCCGACCTGGTTTGGCGATTCGGTCGGCAGATGGGACGGTGACACGTTGGTAGTGGACACCGTTGGACTCGACGACAGGACCTGGCTCGACACGGCAGGCCATGAGCACAGCGACCAACTGCATCTGGTCGAACGGTTTCTAAAGGCGGACAATAACACCATTAAATGGACCGTCACGTTTGAAGATCCGAAATATTTTACGGAGTCCTGGTCGATCACTTTGCCAATCACTCGTCAAAATACGGAGATCATGTCGTATTCCTGCGAGGAGAACGAAAAAGACAGAGCTCACTTGCGGCGCGCGAAAAAATAGGTGTCCGGGATGGCCCGCGAATCGGACATTCGCATGAATGTTGGATTTATATCGGGAGCATAAAATGAATAAATATCGACTGAACTTTTTGATTGCAGCTGCGTCAATCCTGCTGGTGAGCGCCCCTCTCTGGGCGCACCACGGCAACGCGTCGTATGACGACAAGAATCCCATCACGATCAAGGGAACTGTCACGGAATTTGCGTGGACCAATCCGCACGTGCAAATTTATCTGGACGTGAAAGACGACAAGGGCAGCGTCGTGCATTGGAGCGTGGAAACGTACAGCCCTGGCAAACTTGTGCGGGCCGGTTGGACAAAGGAAAGCGTGAAAGCCGGCGATCAGGTTTCCATTAATCTCATTCCGGCGAAAAGCGGAGCGCCCGTGGGATTTCTCCACAAGCTCGTACTCCCCGATGGCACCGTACTGGGGCTGCAGGAACTGGAAAACTGAAAGCGACTGAAGAAGACTGGCATGCGAACTGGCGGTTCGATTCAGAACGGAATTGAAGCAGGACTCTGAGTTACGGGAGAAGTTCAGAATGAGAAAACGTGCGATGTCGATCACGCCGATTGCTGTGCTTTCGGGATTGCTGATGTCGCCGGTGCTGGTCCTCGCTCAAATGCCCAGTGAGCAACCCTCGGCGGCAAAAGACAAATCTGCGGAGCCGAGCGATCCTCGCAACCTGAATGGCATGTGGGAGTTTTTTGCGAACATACCGGGCCAGGGTATTTACGCGACGCCCAGCAAAAATCCGCCGCCCATGACGCCATGGGCCAAAGCCAAGTACGATGAAGCCAGGCCCGGCTACGGCCCGAAAGCTCAGGCGGGCGGCAATGATCCGATTCTGAAATGTTTCCCCACAGGAATTCCGCGGATCATTTTCTTTCCCCAGCCTCTTGAGATTGTTCAGATGCCGGAAAGAATGTTCATGTTTTTTGAGCGCGAGCATGAATGGCGCCAGATCTGGACCGATGGCCGCAGCCATCCCAAAAACCTTGAGCCGACGTGGATGGGAGACTCGATCGGCAAGTGGGACGGCGACACGTTCGTCGTGGATACGGTGGGCCTGACGGAAAAAAGCTGGCTCGATTTTTATGGCGATCCGCACAGCGACGACATGCACTTAATCGAGCGTTACAAGCGCGTGGATCGCGATTCCCTGACGCTGCAGGTCATCGTCGAAGATCCAAAAGCCTATACGTCCACCTGGGTGGGCGATACGAAAACCTACAAATTGCTCAAGGGAAAGAAAGCCTACATGGATGAGCTTCCCTGCATTCCGGAAGAAGAGGATTCATTTACCAATCGCATCAGAATGCCTGCGGCTGGAAAGAAACCGGAGTAGCACAGGCTTCGGCTTGTGAGTTTTCTTATTATTGGAAACGCCAAAATCAAAATACACAGGCTGAAGCCTGTGCTACTTTTCGCTCACTTCGCTAGATACATATAGCCCACCGTGTTGTTGCCCGGCGAAGCAAACCACATCCTGCCTTTGGGATCGTTGTTGAGTTCCCTCATTCCATTGCCCACGGCCGGAGCGGGATATTCGGTTATTTTTCCAGTAGCGGGATCCAAGCGCCCAACCGTGTCCATGATTCCGGAGGCGTACCAGACCTGGTTGGTTGTATCGATTCCGATAGGATACGGTGACGGCTGCTCGCCGGGAAGCTGATACTCCTTGAAGGCGCCCGTCTCCGTGTCCAGGCGAACGATCTGTCCGCGATCGTATTGCGCGAGCCAGCCGATTCCGTTCGCATCGACTTGAAAGCGGCGGCGCGAACCGGGTTGCGGCGGCGGAGTCCATGTTGTGACTTTTTCCGTTTTGTAATCCACCTTGAAAATTCTTCCCTGTCCGCCGACTTCGTCAAACCAGATGTTGCCCGCCCTGTCGAGATTTGCGCCGTACGTATTGGGAGCGTCTTTCACTTCCGCGTAAACCCCCGTCTTGGGATCGAATCGATAGGAGAATGGGCTGCCGGAAACCCAAAGAATCCCTTTCGGATCTTCACGCACCGTGTTCATTGACTTTCCCGGCCCTTTGTACTTTGTTTGCTTGCCGGTTTTGACGTCGACTTTCACGAGCGTTCCACCTTCTTCGACAACCCATGCTGAAACTCCATCGCGCGTCATCTGTACGGAACGCGTGCCGACTCGGGGCGATTGGCTCTCCCACAAATATTCTTGCAATTCTCCCGTTTCCGGATTCAATCGGCCGACGCCATTCACCGTTCCGAAATACGGGCACCAGACGTTGCCGTCTTTGTCCGGATTTGCATCCCAGGTCATACGGCCTGGAGGCATTTCGTATAGAACATAGACAATCTTGAGCGCGTCGTCGCTGAACTGCTTCATCCAATCCACATACCCCGGAAGATCGGCCGGAGATTCCGGAAGCGCGCCCGGACCGGTTCCGAAAATTTTGCTGGCGTAGGCCGCGAGTTCGTTCACGTCCTGGTCGTTCTTAATCACGCTGTAGACAACACCGCCGCCGATTCTGGTCGACATCTGGTCCTTGAGGACCTCGCGCCACCCGCTCTCGTCCCGCCGCACATGAATGAACTGCTGGAACCCGTGGCAGCTTGAACCGCAATGCGCAAACTTATCTTTGCCCGGCCCATCCGGAAACAAATCGATGCCTTGAATGATCGGAATTTCGTCCCAGTGCACCATCTGCTTTTGCATCGTCCAGTCAAAAGTTGCGTTCTGGTTCGCGGCGAGGACAATTCCGCTCTTCGGATCGGACCGGTAACCCACGGATTTCGCAACCACTTGATAATCGCCCGCGGGCAGATTCTCCAGCCGGTACTTTCCGTCATTGCCCGAAAGCACAATGAACGTCACTCGCGTCTTCGCATTCCGAGCCTGCAGGAACGCTGCGCGAAATGGCGCGCCATCCGGCCCCGTGACCTTGCCCGTGATCGTCGCACCGAAAGCGATCGAGGAAAGGAAACCAACGGCACTAACCAAACCTAGAATTTTAAGAATTCTTAGCGGATTCATAATTCCTCCATGCCAGGAGCGATTGACGCCGCTCGGTCCACGAACAAGAGCGTCCAGCAGACGACGCGGCAGGACAGCCAGAGAAAACAGACTGCATCAGATCAACGCGTCACAGAACCGTTGCTGGACAACATTGCGGCAGAGGCTATCAAAGAGAAGGAGTAAATGTCTACGGAGATCTGATTGCCTTCGTGCTTCGAACCGGTGTTCAGGATTTGGCCGTGTGTTGGCTGGACGGGGACGTGATTGGATTTTCAGGCTTTTCGCGATTCAAAGTAAAAATAATCAGCTTATCGATTTCATCAATTAGAATCTTCATTCGGCGGAGCAATTGCTTCCGCCTTTCCAGGCTGGGGCAATCTCCCAAACTCTGCGCAAGCACGTCGAACTCGTGCGCCAACCACTGGAACCGGTCTGGTTGTCTGGACATCATTTTCCGATGTTAATAAGGTGTCTCGAGGGCCGAAAATACAGTGTTTCCCCTATTTTGCTCAAAGAGGTTTTATCCACTAAGTCAACGCTGCGCGGAGGATTTGCGCGAGTAACCGAAGTTCAGAAACGACTTGTGCGGGTCGCGGCTTCAGGCATGACATCCCGGGGATTTAGCTCCATCACAAGTGCCTGCATTACGGTTCACGATAAGGTTCCTTTAGGAGACGCTTGGCCTCCCGCGCTTCAACAGGATCGCCGCTTGTAGCGATAACTTCCCGGTACTTTCTCACCGCCGCATCCCGCTCCTTCAACAAGTCATACATTTCTCCAGCCAGCAGTTTCGTTCTCGTTAGCTGTTCACGATCCGCTCCGGCCATCTGAGCAACCGACTCGAACGCTTCCGCCGCGGCGCGATCATTTCCCTGGTCGCGAAAGGTCTGCCCGAGAGCGATGGCCGCCCTTTCCAGGCGCGCCTGAGGGAATGCGCCCCGCTGTCCCAGCGCTAGAAGATCACGATACGCAGCGACCGCCTCGGGTATTCTGCCGCTGGCCCGGAGCATGTTGGCTTCTGAAAAGCCGAAATGGAAATTGTGCGGATAGACGCGATAGAGTTCGTGCACCAACGAAAGGCCCTCGGGATACTGGTGCTCTCTGGCGAGGAAAAGCGAGAGCGCAGTTTTCGCGTCGACGCTTGTCTCTCCGCCGGCGTTTGCGGCCTCCCGAATGCTCTCGATGCCTTCGGCTTTGCCACCCTTGATGTTCAGCACGAAGGCCACAACTCTCTCGTAGATCGGCAAGGCCGCAACGATGTAGTTGTAAACCCCCACGACCACTTTCGCATCACTGTAGTTTGGCGCCAGCTCCAACACGCGCTTGTGGTCGTTATACGCGCCGAGCGCATCTCGAAACGCGGAATACCACGATTTCTCGATCAAGCCCTCATTAATGGCGGAAAGGGATCGAGTCACCCCGCGGGCGTAAAGCGCGTCCACATCATCGGCCTTCGTTCTCAATCGTTCTTCGGATAGTTCTAGAGCTTGCTTCGTGAGTTCTTGAATTCGCATGCGGACGTTGGCATCGACAAACATTCTTTTTGCGCGTAAAAAATCCGTGCCCAGATAAAGCTCCGCATTGAGAGCGCCCTCGCGATCAATTTCTCGAACCAGGACGACTTCCAACAAGTGATTTGTAGCGAAGGGGTCCTCTGGATGCGTCTTCAGGGATTTCTCAAAATCCTGGATCGCCGGACCGTAGTCGCTGTTATAAAAACGATCGAAAGCTTCGCGAGTAGCGTCATCGTCCGGACGAACCTTGAGCGACATGGCGGAATGATCGGATCTCGCGGACGGCAGGCTATTTGCGAGCAGGAAAGGAGGTGAGATCGAAAACAGAATCATGATGGCGCACAGTGTGTGCATTCGAGAAAATGGTTTATTTTGCATGGGGCGAGCCACGGCCAGATTAGTTTACCTGAGTGGACAAAGTATTGTTGATCTCGGAAGAACTCGGTCGTATCTGTCCCGCAAATTGTTTGCAGCGGTAGTCAGCGGTATAATGTGCAACGCTTCGATAATGAAAAGTCCGAATCCGGGGGAATACGTATGCCGAATATCGTTTTCAACGTGCTTCTAGGTTTCTTGCTGGCAATTCCCCTGGCGGCGCAGACCGGCCCGCAGGCTCCGCCGAAAGATCTTTCCGCGTGGCTTCGCAATTCCTACGCATCGAACCGAAAATACCTTGCGCGCACCGCGGAAAAAATGCCCGAAGACCTTTACGGTATGCGCCCCGGCGCTCAGCCGGAGGTGCGGACGTTCGCGCAGTTGATCGGGCACCTCGCCAACTTCAATTATCGCTGGTGCTCGGATGCGAAGGCCGAAAAAAATCCCATGGAAGAAACGGATTTTGAAAAACTCACCGCGAAAACCGATCTCGTAAAAGCACTGAGCGGCGCTTTAACTTACTGCGATAGCGCGTATGCCGCGCTCTCGGATTCCAATTCCATGGATATGGTGCAGGGCACGAGAGATGACGGCACGAAAGTTCCTGTGCTGCGAATCAGCCGGCTGATTGTGAATTTAGCCCACAACAACGAGCACTACGGCAACCTCGTCACCTACATGCGGATCAAGAGCATCGTTCCGCCTTCCTCCGAGCCGCGCTGATTTTCGGCGCAATCCGCTGACAGGGGTTCCGGAAACGTGCTATCGTGCGCCGCGACGCAGCTTGGAAGCACATTTGCCGCAGGGGGGATCAATGGGGAAACGTTTTACGGGAAATTACCTATCGTCAACGGATGTTCGAGACCTGAGAAACGGACCATTTGAGTTTGAGTCCGGAGCTTCGCGCAGAAAATTCCTGAAAACTTTAGCGATGGCTGGAACTGGCGCAATTCTTCCGGCCCGCGGCATTTTCGCACAGGCGATTTCTCCTTCCGTTCGTCCACAAGCAGGCCGCGTGGATATGCATCACCACATCTTTCCTCCGTTTTACGTCAAGGCCATGGAAGAACAAATGCGCGCGGGCGGCTTCAATCCCAGGCCCTGGACTCCCGCTGTATCCATTGAAATGATGGACAAGCACGGTATCGCCACGGCCTTTTTTTCTCCTGTTCAGCGCATGGTGATGGATTCAACGAGCGATCGCAGCGAGACGGCACGCAACCTGGCCCGGCAACACAATGAATATGGAGCTCAATTACTCAAAGATTATCCCAGGCGTTTCGGCCATTTTGCCACGCTGCCGCTGCCCGATACGGATGGAAGTTTGAAGGAAGCCGCCTATTCGCTGGACACACTCAAGGCCGACGGCATCGCCTTGTGGACCAGCTATATGGACAAGTGGCTGGGCGATCCAACTTTTTTCCCGGTCTATGAAGAATTGAATCGCCGGAGCGTGGTGGCGTTTGTGCATCCGGCGCGGGCCTCGTGCTGCCGCAATCTTCCGGGACAATCCGGCATCATCGAGTATGACATTGACACGGCGCGAGCGATCGACAGCCTATTGTGGAACGGCGTGACCTCGAAGTTTCCGAATATTCGTTTCATCTTTGCGCACTCCGGCGGAGCGTTCCCCGCGCTGGCCGCGCGCATCGTCGACGATTATCCGAAGAACCGCGCCGACAAAATTCCAAATGGAGTGGAATACGAAATCAAGAAACTCTATTTCGATACGGCGCACGCGGGCTGGCCTCCGGCGCTCGATTCCCTGAAGGACATCGTCCCAGTCACGCAAATCCTGTACGGAAGCGACGCCCCGATCCGAGTGTACGAGCTCACCGATGATGGCCTGGTCACCTACGCCGGCTTCTCTGAAAACGACTGGAAGGCCATCAATCGTGGAAACGCCGAGCGCTTGTTTCCGCGCCTGAAAGCGTAGATCTCGAGTAGCACAGGCACGATTGCCTGTGCGGTGTTGCGATTTTAACGGCGCGGATCTTGAAAAGCATCGCTCATGGAACGTGTGCCTCTTCAGCGAGCGACGAAGACGTCTCGCCGCGCCGTGGGAGCCGCTTGGATTTGCCCTTTTGCGATTTGTTCCCTTTACCCCACCGGCCAAGATCGAGAGCGACAGCCGTGCAGTCGGCGCGCAATTGATCGGCAAGACGTTGATCGACCATGCTCCGCGCCACGATCATGCCTCCTATGGCCATGGCCGCTATGCTCTGGGCAGTGGCGCGGCGACGCCGGCCATTTTGGACGATGCTCCGCTCCAATACGCTCACCATGGCTTTGAACACGGTCTGAAACGCCCGTCTCGCATTCACGCCGCTACGCGCGACATCCGTCGGCAATGCAACCATCGGACATGAGTTCTCTACGTCGTCGAAATGTTGGCGGGAGAGATATGCGCGGACGACTTGCGGCCCTACGTCGGTCGAGGAAAGGTCCACGCGCACGCCTTCCCAGCAGCTTTTCCATTCCGGATCCGTGAAGAAGCATCCCAACACCGCGGTGTACAGATCGCTCTTGCTCTTGAAATAGCTATAGAACCCTCCGTGCGTCAGGCCCGCGCCGGCCATGATCTGCTGGAGAGAAACGCTCTCGAATCCATGCCGGTTGAATAGTTTCCTGGCGCTATCAATGATGTTCTTCTTTATCGACGCGCGATGTCCTGCAGGATAAGGCATGGGACCTCCTCTTGGGAATGCCGCAGTATCCCTTGAAGCATTATCCGTGCCTAGCGAAATATTATCTTGAACATATTTTCGCGCGGTGCTCCTATGCGAGTGCGGTTCAACGCAAGCATCCGGGAGGATGATGATGAACGATCTTACGAATTCAGGGTCCCTTTCCGATGGGCCGACTCGGAGGCAAGCGATCTTCGGCGTTGCCTCGGCAATCGGTGGTTTGTACCTGCTCTCAACTGAGGCGGCTGCGCAAGGCATCGAGGAACTCTCTCACGCGGCGGAATCCATTCACCAGGAGGTCGTTTTCAAAGCGAGCCGGAAGCACGTCTATCAGGCGCTGATGGACTCAAAACAATTTGAACAGATCGTCCAGCTCAGCGACGCCGTGAAGACAATGATCCCGCCGGGAGCCCCGCCCACTAAAATCAATCCTGAAGTGGGCGGCGCTTTCAAGACATTCGGCGGCCTGATCGAAGGGAGGCATATCGAACTCGTACCCGATATCCGGATTGTCCAGGCCTGGCGCCCGGCTTACTGGCAACCTGGAGTCTACTCGCTGGTAAAGTTCGAGTTCTCAGACAGCGGAGCCGGAACCAAAATCGTTCTCGACCACAGAGGTTTTCCCGACGGCGAGGGGAAAACTCTCCTCGAAGGGTGGAGCAAAAACTATTGGCAGCCGATGGCGAAATTCCTGGTATAGGTGCGGCGACCGCCGATGCATCGGCGACTCTTGCTTACATATGGATGGATTTTTGTGATTTAATTGTCGGAATGGACCAGGCTGGAATTAGTCCGCGGCCCGTACTTGGGGCGATCGTTGTGGTGAGCGGCCTCGCTGTGTCGTTCCTGCTATGGCTGTTGTACGTGCATCATGCTTCGGCCGATTTCGCCGGGCGCTGGATGTTCTTGCCTGCGCTCAACGCGCTGCTGAACGGTCTGTGCGCCATTTCGCTTTGCGTGGGATTGTATTTCATCAAACATCACAACAGGGAAGCCCATCGCGCCAGCATGCTCCTGGCCTTCGCGTTCTCTTCCGTTTTTCTGGTCAGCTATATCGTGAATCACGCGCTGCACGGCGACACGATTTTTCCTGGACACGGCCCGGTGCGCACGTTTTATCTTTCCATTTTAGCGAGCCATATCGTCCTCTCGATCATCGCGCTGCCGATGGTGCTGACCACATTCTTTTTCTCGCTGACCGGCCGGTTCGCGATGCACAAGCGAATCGCGCGCTGGACGTTCCCCATTTGGCTCTACGTTTCCATCACCGGCGTGGTAGTTTTCGTCTTCCTCAAAGTTTACGCGTATTAATCCCACGGATTGATTCGCCGTCATTGCAGCCATAAAAGTTTTTAAGGGCCGAAGGCCCATCTCCAAATTGGGTTTGTGGGTCGCGGCTTCAGCCACGACATTCAGGAACTTAAATAAAGGGCTTTAGCCCCTGAGGCCCTACCGAGATTGAAAACTATGGATCAATTCCCCACCCGTTGACATCGCTTGCACTCCGTG